>Ga0233448_1001758_pt1 | contig 17052 bp, 31 predicted proteins | sample SI_124_October20_2_FD_183015 | JGI IMG/M metagenome (GOLD analysis project Ga0233448, IMG submission 183015) | Seawater microbial communities from Saanich Inlet, British Columbia, Canada - SI_124_October2016_150_MG | ecosystem: Environmental > Aquatic > Marine > Inlet | place: Canada: British... | reverse complement strand
GATTTGTTTAACACTCAAAACTATGTTAATCGTAAGTTCACTTTGCACATGGGCGCGGTGGGTGTTGCTGTTGGTGATCATGTTCAGATAGCACAAGGCATAATTACCGACCAAATGACACAAGATTTTGATTCGCTGACGTTAGCTTTGATAGAAGATTTATCTAATGTAGCTATCGAGGTTCCCACAAATAGAGTTGATTCTGCGACTTACACTAATGCCCCTGATAATAATATTGGCAAGCCTATCCCTATGGCTTTTGGTGATTTCGCATTAAGGGATGACATTGGCTCAATTCCTACAAGTGGCGCTGAGTTTGACAGGTACTTTGTTAAGGGTTATTTCCCTGCAATCATAACTAACCAATGGGATGACGCTGACGCTAATGTAGTCGCAACCCCTGACGCTGTGGCTCTTGAGTCTTTAAGCACGAAAAGGGTTTACTATCACGGAGATGATGCCTATTCGCCTTGCGAGGATGGTAACGTAACTGTGACAACCGCAACGCCAGAGATCACATTCGAGGGTACAGTATGGCGGGCATATTTCACCCTTCAAGAATGGAATACTTATAGCGCTTTGTGGGCTGACTATGAGGATTCTATTGATAACGATTTTGACACATATCAGACTTACACGGTTGACGGTGGTACGCATGAAATGACAACGGGTTATAGGATAGGCACGACCCCGAAATTAGGCGAAGCCTCTAAGGTTAGCTTGATGCTGACTGCTAGCAATTATGGGGGAACGGCTCCTGGCGGTGGCTCTCCCGCGCTAACCTATCCCTTCCAAATAACCGCAGGAAGCGATTACGAATTAACATGGACGACCATAAACCAAACCGTAGATATTACCGCAGAATTTAGCACGGCTAATAAAGATGAGTGGGATTTTAGAAAGCACTTTCTTATTGAGATTGACGACACCTCTAACCAAAATGACGATCAAACGGTACGCTTCTTAAACGTAGGTATCGAGGTTGAGTTTGCTCCATCGCAAAGTTTTATAAAAGAGTGGACTTCATCAAGGTTCGTTAATCGGTATGACGGTTGGCAAGTTGTTAGACATGAGATAATTACAAGGGGTGTTATTGAAACCCCCGAAGTGTCAGAGTATATTTACTACTCAGGGAAAGGCCGTGAATATGGCGCGTGGGTGGATGCTGACTCTAGGAATAATGGTTATAATTCAGGCGACTTAATAGAAAACCCTGTATATATGATTGAGGACATTCTTAGAACCGAAGTTGGTCTTGGTTCAAGTGACATCGATTACGCTTCTTTTGATACGGTTGGGAATACAACTAACGGAACAATCGGGAACACCTTTAACCAATCAGTCGCAGACATAGAGTTTGCTTTCTCACAATATCGGTTTAGTGATGCGTGGACATTATGCAAGGAGATTGGGAGCGCTTGCGGGTGTATCTTATTTTTATCAGGGAATGGTACTATTAAAATCCTATCCCGTGAACGTGACGAAGATTATACAAGCGCGGATAAGACTATTGGATATGATGAGTTAAAGAACATTAAACCTGGTATTACATCACTCGCTGACGTTAGAAATAAAGTGTCTGTTCGGTATAACATGAACTATGCTTTAGATACACTTACCAACACAACCGCCATAGTGGAGGATTCAACCTCGCAAGAAAGCGGTGTGAATGGCATAGGTGGCGCAACTGACAAGGTTCAGGAATTAGTTATTGACAATAGATTTACTTTAGATTCAGCGACTGCCGTTGGTTACTCCACAGCCCTATTGGATTGGCTGGCATACCGCAAGAAGATGCTTTCCTTTGATGTGCTGTCTGCTAAACATAACGCCCTAGAAATTGGCGACACTATAAAGTTCTCAGATTGGCCTAGCACGTTCAAGATTTACGGGAACACCATAACGGCAACTGACATTTATATGGTTACTAAGATACAAAAATATCCTAACGGCTGTTCAATAAGCTGTCAAGAAGTTTCGGAGGTCACAGATTGACATACGCAAGACCCACTTCACCAAAGTTCTACCCCGATGTGATTAACTGGAACAAAATTAACGGCGTGGCAAAGTCAACTATTTTAACAGATAGATCAGGGGTTTACCTATCGGGATATGATAAGTTTGACGCGTTCGATCTTAACCCCGTAAATATTACTAAATTCGATACCACAGGCAACCAAACGACTCATATAGTAATAGGAATAGACTTAGGGACTTTTGCACACTCTGTTGATTTCGTGTCAGTAATGAACCACAATTTAAACACGGCTGAAGGCGAGATAAGAATAGCGCATGATACTTCTGCAATTACCACGGCGGGTGGTGGAACAACTGTTGCTAGTTACTCCGCAATTTTAAACGCTGCTGAAGGCGGTACGTCTAACATAATAGCCCCTGACGCTGACGGCGATACTCTGTATTCTTTCACAGCCTCAACCGATAGGTATTGGGCGATTGAGATTAGAGACTTGGCTAGCTTTAGTGCTGGTGAGGATTTATTTATAGGGTCAGTAATGCTTGGCGAGATGTACGCCTTGCCTCACTCCCCTGACTTGAATGTAACCCACTCATTTAGCGTAGACGGTGCGAACATAACCGAGAGCGTAAGTGGTAAACGCCACTCTAATCCTAGATGGATTAAGGCTAATTCTGAGACAGCCACAGGCGATAATTACATACCATTCAGAACCGCTCTTGGTGCTTTACAGATACCAGGGCGCGAGCGATATTCCATATCATATTCAACGGTTGACGACACAGACGTATTCCCTAGCGATCTAAGCACATTAACAGGCGACACGGTAATAACCGACCTACTATCTAAGACCGCATGGCAGACCCTACCCCTAATCATGGCGATAGATTCAGCCTCTACTACTCAGGGCGATTACGTTTACGGTAGGTTCATGGATAAGACGCTAGCTGTCACTCAAATAGCTCACAGGGTTTATAGTACGTCTATGGGGTTTGAACAAGAGTTCTAAATTATTTTTAAATAGTTGTTGCGTGGGGTGTTGCATAGCTTAACTTAATGCAAATTAAGGAGGCTATTTTGACACAACTAGACATCTACAAAGCTAAAGAGCTGGGCAAGTATATACTAACATGCTTGCTATTATTGGGCGGTGGTCACTTCTTTTGGACTATCCTATGCTTTATGGCGAATATTCCGAGGGGGTACTAATGTACTTCACATCTGGCGAGACACGCGGGATATACTGGATAAATATTTATGATGGTGAACAGCACGTAACAATCCAATACGCTGAGATGGAAATTGGCGCGTGGGTTATGTGCAAGACGGCGCTAAAAGTAGCGATGGAGGAGAGATGAACGGCTATAAGCGAATACTCTACCAGGCACAGCGAGAACTTGAACGCTGTCAGTCACTAATGGATGAATCAAAAATAATTGCAGACGCGGGAGAGTATGATAGATATGTTGCTCACTCTATGGCCTGTGAAGATGTGATAACTTATGTCACGCAAAAGATGGAGGCTTTCCATGAAAACTCTTAATGAGATCATGAAGGAATGGCACGAAATAGAAGATGCCATTTTTAACGCTGACGGTGAGATAACACCCGAAATTGAAGCCATGCTCGACAAGAACGCCAAGACCTTTGAGGATAAGCTCGACAGATACGCGGGTTATATTTCCTATCAAAAGGCGCAGATTGTCTATTTAAAAGAACGACAGGCTGAATTAGCTAAACGCGCTAAATCGGCTCAGAACGCGATAGACTCCATGCGTGATAGGATGCTATGGTTTTTGCAAGAGAAGGGCGTTAAGAAGGCAAAGACAGCCGAATACACCTATTCATTGCAAAGGCGCACGAGTTACACCGTTGACGTTGACAATATCCCCGATGAATTGACTATGGAATTGACAAATAAGGGCTATCTCAGATTTGAGAAAAAGTTTGACAAGGCCAGTATAAAAAAAGATTACCAAGATTCAGAATTTGTTATTGCTGAAGACAATACTATTCTTAACTTGAGATAATTAAAAGGGAGGCACAATGCCAATACAAATTCATAACAAGGAATATTTCACCGTTGCAGAACGTGTTGATATGATTCACAAGGCAAGCGAAGGTAACAGCCTGAAGATTGAGACTGAGATTGTCACTTATGAAGGTGGCCTAGTCGTTATCAAGGCAACTGTCACAACTGAGAGCGGTACTTTCACGGGTCACGCTTACGAGATCGAAACCGCTTCAGGTATCAACAAGACATCTGCTCTTGAAAATTGTGAGACTAGCGCTGTTGGTCGTGCTTTGGCTTTCGCAGGGTACGCAGGCACAGAGATTGCCAGCGCTAACGAAGTTCAGCAAGCGGTTAAGCAACAAGAGCAACCTAAGAAGTGGACACCAGGAGTCTTTTCTAAGCGCCTACAAGCTATCAAGGGCGGCTTTGAATCGGCAGGGTGTGTTGAAGTATTCAATGACAACCTAGAAGCTAATTACGGCACTAAAGACCCTGTGGAGATCGTAAAGGACCACATAGACAAAGCTGACGAGATCATTCAAGGGTTGACTGTTGCGTATAATCAGGAGGCGAAATGATATTCTTACTCCACATCTTACTTGGTATAATAATAGGCATAATATTAACCGTAACCGTTGGCGCTATTGCTGACAACTATACGAGGATGAAATGAAAGACGATAAGTTATTAGAAGTCTCAATGATGCTAGGTGATGCGATTGAGAAGTTGAACAGCCTTAGTGCATACAAAGACCCTTACGCTCATTTAAAAGAAGCACATAAGAATGGTGAGCAACTGCAAATGCAGGTCGAGGGCTACGGCGATTGGGATGATTGGCTGGGAGATAATTGCCCAACCTTTGGTAATCCTTTGGACAATTGGCGCATCAAGCCCAAAGAGAAAAAGAAGCTGTATTTGTGGGCGTATCAAGACAAGGTCACAGAATCTTGGAGGTTATGCGATAGGTTTATGGAGTCAGAATATGAAGCTAGACGCGATTACTTATGGATAGATAATTTTGAACGCACAGATATATTTATAGAGGTAGAAAATGACTGAAGCTGAAGCACTACTTAACGGACTAACCCAAACCTGGGTATCAACTGGAACTAAGAAACAAAACGCCCTCGCCTTTGATCTTGTCGAGGGGCTGCGAGCTAAAGGGGTTACAGCGCATGTCATCCCCGTTGAGTCGAAGATAGGCACGTTCAATGCTATCTGGCGTGACCGAGAATTTGAGAAGCGGTTGAAAGTCGAGAAGTATTAATATGAAAGCTAATACTATATTCATTATTTTACACGTACTCGCAGTCATCTTTGGATTGTGGGCGCTCATTATAACGGTTCCATTGCACTTAATCTTTAACGCAATTAATAAAAAGTAACCTTTTAATCTAGCTTAATGGTTATCGCGGAGTATATTGTAGCGTGAAAGCAAAAATTACATATCAAACTAATTCGGGGTGTTGCAACGTTCGTAAGGCTTGCACGGTTATTTGCACCGCACAGCGCCCCGATTTTATAATTAGGATGGTATATCATGGCGAAACTGCCGTATTTTCCACTATATACTAGTGACTTTATATCAGACACAATAGACCTCTCTAATGAAGAGATGGGCGCATATATTCGTGTGCTTATGTATTCATGGCAAAAAGGGAAGGTAAGTCTCGATAGGGTTGTTCGTATAATTGGCGATATTGAAACATGGGAGGCTATTTCGCATTATTTCCAAGAAGAAAACGGGCTTTGGTTTAATCCAAGAATGGAACGTGAGAGAGTTAAGGCTAAAGGTAGACATGACAAGGCTGTTAAGGCTAATTCAGCTAGATGGGATGCCCCAAGCAATGCCCCGAGCAATGCTACAAGCAATCCTCAAACGCATCCCCCAGCGATGCTAACTCATAACTCACAACCCATAACTCATAATACAGAACATAGAACACAAGAACTCAATGATATATTATCTTTTTTCCCTGACTCATTTTTCCACGACATGACAGTCCCTAATATACTTTTAAAGGTTAAGGATGATTTTGGCGTTGATGGATTAAGGGCTATGTGCGAGAAAGTCGCGGCTATAAAAGACAAGAGCAAATTAAATGGCGCTTATGTTAGGTCTATCATTAAAAATACGGATTTGGCAGGGATAGCTAAAGGCACATCTAATGAGCGCGGGGAAAAACTAGAGTGGCTATCCAGGTTACAATGTGTTGACCTTGCCAGTAAAAACAAGGGTGGCAAGACAACTGACGATCTGTACAGGGCATTGAAAGACGACAAGGGTAACAACATTAAATTTGAGAAAGGCCACAGATATGAGGGTCAATCTGTGTGGGTGAAGAAATGAGAGCATTATCATATATAGAAAATTTCACATCTGAAATAAACAGTCTTGGTATTGACGATAAAATACAATTAATTAATGAGGCGAGGCAGTTAATCCACGAAGCAAGCCCTTTCAAGAATGAGCCTGTTGATTTTGTGTCATGGGTTAAGATAGATCAAGTTATAGCAAATGACTACAACCCTAACAAGGTAGCTCCACCAGAGATGGAATTACTTGAAGTCTCTATTATGAATGATGGATATACGCAACCAATCGTAACATGGAACAATGAAGAGAAGCAAAAGAATGAGGTCGTTGATGGGTTTCACAGGAATAGGGTTGGTAAAGAATCAAAGATAATCAACAAGAGGATAATGGGCTACCTCCCCATTGTTGATATAAGGTCTGAGCAGTCAGGTAAAAGCGATAGAATAGCATCAACTATCAGACATAACCGCGCGAGAGGAAAGCACCAGGTTGATGCCATGAGCGAGATTGTCTTAGAGCTTAAAAATAGAAACTGGACAAATGCGAGGGTTGCGAAACAGCTTGGTATGGATGAAGAGGAAGTGTTGAGGCTATGCCAAATATCTGGGCTAGAGGAAATATTCTCAGATAGTGATTTTAACAGGGCTTGGGAGAGTACAGACAGCGAAGGGGTGTTTGACCCGATTACTGATGATATAGACCATGTTGACATGGAGAGATATAAAATACCAAATGAGGGTGACCGATCTAGAATATTCCATACATACGACAAGTGGGAATGTCACAAGGCTGGTTTTTATAAAAGCGTTAAGCCTGGTCTCTCAAAAGAAGATGGCGAAAAGATGTGTGCAGAGTTCCTGTCTAATGATGATAAGTTTAAGGCGGCTCTTGGCGGTGTTATAACAGAATGGAAACATTCCTGCGAACATTACTTGACGAATAAGAGCATGAATAGGATTGCATGGCTAGGCCAGGCTTCAATGTGTTACGCAGAATGTGTCCCGAGTTCTTATTGCTCTGGATTCAATCTTCTGTCGAGCGAAGAGCAAGAGCGGGCTAATGATATTGCATTTGAGTATTTGACTAAGTGGCTTGAGGATAACGACAGAATGGAAGTTGATATGGATGAGGCTTTAAATATTGGCCGTCAGATGGAGCTATACTAATGGCTACTAAAAATTATATAGACATGAGTGTTTTAGATGCCGCGAGACAGCGCATATCTGGAATATTCGACAATTTCGACAAGTGTTATATTAGCTTCTCTGGCGGCAAAGATAGCACGGTTATGACGCATCTTGTTATGGATGAGGCAAGGGAGAGAGGGGTAATAGTTGGTTTGCTTATTATTGATCTTGAGGCTCAATATAAGCATACAATAGACCATATAAGAGAGATAGTCGAAGAGTATAAAGACAATATTGACCTACATTGGTTTTGTGGTGAGCTTCTATTGCGTAACGCCGTTAGTGACTTCCAGCCTAAGTGGGTTGCGTGGGACGAGGACAATAAAGAGATATGGGTTAGAGAAAAGCCAGAAGAGGCGGCAGACTTATCTCAATATACTTTCTTCCAGCCCAAAATGGAATTTGAAGAGTTTATGGTTCTGTTTGGCAAGTGGTATGCTGGAGACGACCTAACAGCCGCATTTATAGGTATAAGGGCTGATGAGAGCTTGCACAGATATAGAGCAATAGTATCAGAAAAAAAGAACATGACCTACAATAAATGGAAGTGGACAACAAAAATAACAAAGTCACTATATAACGTTTATCCGATATATGATTGGAAAACAGAAGATATATGGGTGTTTCATTCTAAAAATAAAGAGCTTAGTCACAATAAAATATATGACATGATGTCTATGGCTGGTGTTAAATTTAGTAATCAGAGGTTATGCCAACCATTCGGAGACGATCAAAAGAGAGGGCTTTGGCTTTATCATATACTTGAGAGTGAAACGTGGTATAAACTGTTAAACAGGGTTAGCGGCGTAAATAGCGGCACCCTATATATAAATGAGACAGGTAATATAAATGGCTATAACGATGTTTCAAAGCCAGACAATCATACCTGGGAGTCATATGTCAACTATCTTCTGAAGTCGCTACCTAAAAAAATGCAATCACATTACAAAGAGCGGTTTATAAAGTTTATTGTTGGCTGGAAAAAGCGTGGATATTCAAAAATACCAGATGAAGCACCTCATGATTTAGAGGTAAAACAATGGGCGCCAAGTTGGAAGCGCATGGCCAGGTGTATATTGAGGAATGATTATTACTGTAAGGGACTTGGGCAGACCCAACCCTTGAGCGAGGCTTATCAAAAGTATAAGCAGATAAAAGAAAAAAGGAGGCTTAACGATGAACTCACAAGCTAGTGAATGTACGTTATTTGAGTATCGTCATTTTCACGACACTATCGAGTCAACCCCCGAAGATTGCGCCACATTTGAGCGCCAATGTTCCAAACAGGAGCAAGAGATTCTAGCGTTATTCCCGTCAGGTAGCTACTTATCCCAACCTTCAATCAGACGGGCTTACAGTAGGCGTTACGGAAGGGATTTGGCTATTGCGTCATGTAGTCGAGGGGTGGCGAATCTCACAACACTTGATAAATTAGAGAAAACGGATGTCAAGGTTATGGGCGATTTTGGGAAGAATGTATTTACGTGGAGGAAGGTATGATTGGGCAGCGGTTTAGTTTTGACGGAACAAGGATAAACGGCTATTGGCAAATTAAGGACTCTGAGAAACCAGACGACTCAATATGGGTTGATTGCGAAAAGAATATACTACACATAATAATTGAAGCATTAAATAACAAGGGAGATATAAATGGATAAGATTTACTGTGGTTCAGGAAAAGAGATAACAACCCAATACGGGGTGATAACAAAGGTCAGCTTCATGGAGAAAGACCTCGACACGCTACGCAACAACCTCGAAAACGGGTGGGTGAATATTTCGGTAATGAAAAAGAAAGACCCACAGCCAGGGAAGCCAACTCACTATTGCGTTATCGATCAATGGAAGCCAGACAACGCAAAGGGTGACCAACCACAGCCGTCAGTCAATAATGACGTTGACGAGCCGTTGCCCTTCTGATGAACGCCAAGACGACAGAGCGTGGCTATGTTCACGCCAAAAAAGAGTACGAGAAAACGGGAACTATCCCCGACATGACCGACCCTAAATACGATCTATGCTCTGAAGATTTCCGCAAGGGTGTAGAAATGTTTGAGGCAGAATTGAAAAATAATTTAAAATAAGTGTTGAAATGTCTTGTTTTAGCCTTAACTTAGAGCCAAGCAAGAGGAGGCTTACAATGACAAAATTAAATGACATCAGGTATCGAAGAGTAGAGGAAAATGTGTACCAGGCAATAACACCAGATGGGCATAAAATGCAGATTGTTAAGATTGGGCAAGCTGACTGGCGCGGTTCTATCCGCACTCCAAACGATGATGTTGTCGGGCGAAGAGTAAGTGAGACAACCTTAACAAAAGCCAAGAGCGAATTATATGATTTGTTGACATGGTATCCTGACATGGTGAAAATCTAATGCACACAACGGCAAAGATGCAAGACATGGAAGATGCTATCAAGTTAATGCAACGGAACGCAAGGAGGCGACATATCACAATCAAACAGTTCATCAAGGATTACGGGGTTCACAAAGGCCACTTAGCTCAATTCGGGATTACATACTACCAGATTGATAAATATGGGGAAACTGATTTGGAAGAGCTACCCGTTGATATTCACATGGAGTTCATGGCGCTATTAACGCGTTATGGCTATTTTTGTGAGGGCTGTAATGATTAGCTTCAACCTAACTCAGCCTATCCCTTCTCTAAACGTGACCCTTAAAGAACATTGGGCAGTTAAGAAGAAACGCCGTGATTCATACGAGGAAACATTGAAGTGGTTATATGTCCAGGGCGAGAAGGCGACTAAGGAATATCTGCGAGCCTCAATAAAGAAACGGGTTAGGATTCATTCACAGCGAGCGCGTAAACTGGACTATGATAATCTTGTTGGTGGGGCTAAGACTCTAATCGATGCGCTGAAACGTGCGGGCATGATCGTAGACGACTCACCCGAATGGTTAGAGGTTACTTATACCCAGGCCACAGGGAAACCCTATCACACACTAATAACTTTTGAAGAATTACCCCACTAGGATGCTACTTTCCTATTTAAAGCAAGGGGTATATGGCACGGGCTGTCGTGGCGCAATGGTAACTAAAGACCAAGATTGCATTGCGGGTAAATTCAATCGGCAGTATTCAAATAGCGGAGAGCGTTCTGCACGTATTCGGGGCGCTCTCAAGGAGGAATTATGACTAACAAATCGGTAGAGTTGAAGGCGTGTCCCTTTTGCGGTGGTGAAGTTAGACTGTGTTGGGACGAAAAGAATCATGGTGAATATTTCTATGAGTGTATAGAGTGCGATACTGATGGTTGTGGGCTGGTCGAATTTAGGTGTGAAACCTTTTACAAAGAAAAGGCTATTGAAGCATGGAACACCCGCACCCCTGAAGCACAGTGGATAGCTCTTGAAGATGAAATGCCTAAGAAAAATAGGCTTGTGTGTTTTATAGATTGGGATGATGTCATTTGCTCTAACGACATATTCAACTATGTGCATGAGAACCAAATCAATTATGCCTTCACACACTGGAAATACTTTATCCCACCTGTCTGTGAAACCGATAAGGAGGAAGATAAAAATGGCTGATATATCAATGTGTAATGGACATGGATGCCCACTTGAAAGAGATGAATGTCACAGGTTTACCGCACCACAATCGGAACATTGGCAATCATGGTTTACTAAAGCACCTCATGAGGATGGGAATTGTGAATACTATTGGGACAATGCAGGACACATGAAAGATATTCGCCATGAGAACACTAACCCCATAGAATCGGAGAAGTAGAATGAAATCGTTACTAACTTGGTTTTGGTTGTGGATAACATGGAGGTAATATGAATAGATTTAGCTTTGGCGACCCTAACGAGAGAGAAGAACCAACCAGGGAACCAGAAGAGTTTGACGAGGACACCGAATATAAATGCGAGTGTGGTGTGATCGTGCCAAGAGAAGAGGCCACAACCAGGATGCTTGATTACGGGAATTGTGAAGATTGCGACAGTTCAATATATGATTGAGGTGTAATATGATTAGTAAAAAAGAAGAGATTAAACGGCTAGAGGAAGAGATAGAGAAACTGTCTGGCGATAACGCGGAGTTAAAAAAGTCAATAGAATTACAGCAACACATTCATGAAGGCGAAACAGAAAAATATAGACTAGCCCTAATTCGTGACGATGAGAGAGAGACGCTTTTAACTTCAAGAATCGCTGACTTGGAACGCTCACTAGAGGCTAAAGAGGGGCTAACATGGCACAAGGGCGAGCCTAAAGAAATGGGCTGGTATCTCGTAAAGGCTGACGGTATAAAGGCGCTTCACTATAACCCGCTAGGCCGTTGCCGATGGATGCGAGGCGAAAAGGGGAACGCTGAGAGATTTGATGGTGTGGTTTATGAGTATGCGGTGATAGTATGAGAGATGATAAAATTTGTTGGGAGTATAAGCAAATATCCCTCCCTGGTATTATGGATAACGAGGTTAATATAATACTAAATGTGCTAGGTGATGAGGGGTGGGAGCTTGTTAATACAGTAGTCTTTAAACACGCATATAAGGCTGTATTAAAGAGGCGGCTATGGTAAACGGGAAAGGCTCTACACCTAGACCCAACCCTAACTTTGCCACCAATTTCAAGAAGGTGAAGCAAGAGGCTGACTTTAAGTATCGCAATTACATAAGATCGCTTAATTGCCTGGTTGATAAATGCACACTAGAGTCAGACCCTCACCATGTCCGCTCAAGAGGTGCAGGAGGGCATGACAAGTCTAACCTCGTTCCTTTGTGCCGAATACATCACACAGAGCTACACGCAATAGGGCGACTAACTTTTGAGGATAAGTATAAGTTGGGGGATTTGAGGATGAGGGCAGAACAAATATTTGGAGGGTATGATGAGACAAACACCAGTAATTGACGAGCGAGTAATTAAAGCAATCGAGTTCAAGCATGGTGGGTCATGGAGTATTAGCGACTACAATATAACAGAGATAGTATATGATGCTGATTTTGTTAAGGCGTGGACAGCTTACAATGGCGACAAGATGGTTATGACTCGCTTTGATGAGCCAACATTGATCACATATAAATGAATCTACTCTATAAGATACGCTACGCCTTTAGGCTAATATTCAGCAGCAACGAAAGCCTCTCCTTTTACGTCACAGGGGAAGGCGAGCAACTAAAGCTAGAGGTGATGTCAAGTATTAGGAATGAGGAAACGCTCATGATAATAGCGCCCTACCTTCAGGGGATAGTCTACGAGTCAATGGGGATAACAGAGAATTGGGATGTGAATTAATCTTGCAAAGGTGCATAAACGTGCATAACATAGAGCCATGACGAAGCCGAAAGAAACAGTCGGAGATCAATCGGAAAATGTAAAGCGGGATAAGTCTGGGAAGTTCGCTAAGGGTGGCAAGCCTGTAAACGGATTCAAACCAGGGCAAAGCGGAAACCCTAAAGGCAGGCGCGATGCCATGTCTGACATCATTAGGCAGATACTCGATGAGGATGATGGCAAGGTTAAGAAAGAGCTTTCTAAGAAGCTGATTGACCACGCAAGGGTGCAAGACGGCGATGCGTTTCTAAAGGCGTTAGATCGCATCCTAGACCGCACAGAGGGCAAGCCTATGCAAACCCAGGTTAATATTGAAGGCGATGCCAAGCCGATTAAAATTATAGATGTCGATTGAGCTAAAAAAGCCTCGCGGTGAAATACTAAGACACCCCGCAAGACACAAGACATTAGCAACGGGTAGAAGGTGGGGCAAGTCTCACTTGGCTATTGATTGGCTACATACTGGAGAGCTAGAGCCGTATAAGTCATCTTGGTTTATTGCCCCTACTTACAAACAAGCTAAAATGGTCGCTTGGCCTATACTAAAGAAACGCCACAAGGATTACGGCATAGATGGCTCTGTTAAGTATTCAGAGTCAGAGCTTACGGCGACGCTATCTAACGGACACATCGTTGCCTTGCATGGTGCAGATAACGAGGACAGGTTAAGGGGTGTTGGTCTGGTTAAGGCTGTGCTAGAAGAGTACGCATTTATGAAGCCTCATGTTTGGGGCGAGATCGTCAGACCTATGCTATCAGATTACCAGGGTAAGTCATTACGGATTGGAACGCCTGACGGGTTTAACCACTTCTATGACGCTTTCCTACACGGGCAAGACCCTAAATTCCCTGAGTGGATGTCATGGCAATTCAAGACTATTGACGGTGGGTATATTTTACCTGAAGAGGTAGAGGCCGCCAAGCGCGATATGGATGCCCGCACATTCAGACAAGAGTACGAGGCCACGTTTGAAGCTGCATCTAACCGTGTCTATGATGCTTTCGATAGGTCTAAGAATGTTCTAGCCCGACCCGAACTAAAGACAGCCAAGTTGCCTATCGTTGTGGGTATGGATTTCAATGTCTCTAAGATGTGTTGCGCTATTGGGTACAAGATGGTTGACGGTATTCATTGGTTTGATGAGATAGTATTGAAGGATTCTAATACGTTTGAAATGGCTCGCATATTAGCTGAGAGATACCCCCGCGCTATGATAACACCAGATGCAACAGGTGGGGCAAGGCGCTCAAGCTCTAAGAGAACAGACCACCAAATATTAAGAGACTATGGACACGGTATTGCTTGCAATCGTGCCAACCCACTAGAGAAAGACCGCATTAATACTGTTAATGGCCTATGGATGAACGCCAAAGGTAAAACCAGGATGACCGTAGAACCTACGTGTATCGAGATCATAAGCGATTCAGAACGCACAACCCGCAAGCCCGATGGCTCAATAGATAAGAAAGACTTGGAGCGCTCACACATGACTGACGCTCTGGGCTACCCTTGCGAGTATCACTTCCCAATAAAGAAACGTGGCGCTACATCTATTAAGCGTTATTAGCTTTGCAAGGTGCAAGAACATGCACTATATTATGCCGATGAATTATACTAAAAACATAGGCGGTCTACATGCTAGAAATTCCTGATTTAGCGAAAGAGTTAATTGAAAAGGGTAAGATAGAGTCACAGAGCGCACAGAAGAAAGCATGGGACAGGGAGAGGCAATGGGCATTAGACTACTATAAGGATCGCGCTCAAGAGGATTACATGAGGTTTATAGATGAGGACTTGGCTAAGTCTTTGCCGACACCTTCTAACAATATCACAAAGCGGGTCACAGATAGAACGTCTTTAGTCTACATGATACCGCCTATTCGTACACTTGGCGACCCTGACGAAGAGTACGACATGACCAAGTACAACGAAGTCACCAGGATGAAGGACATACAGCTACCAACGGCTGAGAAGCGTACTAATTTATTGGGGCTGATTGGTACTAAATTGACCTGGCGTGATGGCACTATCCACTATGACCGCTTAATACAGTTTGAGCCATACTTCGAACCTGACAACCCCTGGGAACCTGTCGCAGTTGTATTCCCTATCGCATCAAATGACACTATCGCAGATGACGCGCCTGAACGCTGGCAGTATTGGGATAATAACGTGTGGGCTACTTATGAAGGTGGTCGCAGGGTTGAAGAGGGCGAGAATGAATATGGCGTTATCCCTATTGTTTGGACATACGTTGAATTGCCTGACGGGTCTTTCCTAGATGCTGATATTGACAGGGGCCTGGTGCTGTCCAATAGAGAATTGAATGTTCTCCAGTTGGATGGTGACGCTAATATACGATTCAGGTCTTATGGCGAGATGTGGGCTAGTGGTATCAATGACGATACTAAACTACTCCGCGCTCAGAATGTCATACACTCATTACCTGAAGGCTCAAGTATTAACACGACCTCGCCCGAAGATACTGTTGGCTCAATTAAGGAATGGATTAAGCAGATATACATCTATGTCGCACAGAACCATCACTTGACGGTTGATTTCGTTAATCAATCGCAAGCCGCTTCAGGTGTCGCACTTAAAGAGCGCAACCGTGAATTAAATGATGATCGCAGGGCTGATGTTGAGCGTTGGAGATTGGCAGAGCATAGCTTCTATAAGATAGAGCGCAAGATTGTTAAGGTTGAAGCACAGTTTGAATTGCCTGAAGAGTTTGCCGTTGATTTTAACGAAGCAATCACCGAAGAGTTAAGCGTTGAAGATCAAATCAAGCAAGACACTTGGGATTTAGAACATAATCAGATAACCGAAGCCCAGATACTAAGACGGGGCAACCCTGACAAGTACCAAACGATCGAAGATGCTCAAGCGGTTATTGATGAGAATAGGACAACCAACGTCACGACTAATGCCCCTATCCCAACATTCGCTAACGCTCTAGCTGAACCAGTAGAGGAAATTGAGGAAGTTTAATTGCCAACGATTGAAAGGACAGCCATTGAATTTGCTAAAAGGACTGAGGCTATTAAGGCTGCGACAGTTGATTATGTTTACAACTTGGGCGCAAATATGTCAAGGCAAGAGCTTGCTGTATTAGTATCTGAAATTGATTTCACTCAGCTAGTAAACGAATTAGGCTATGTGTCCAATGTTGACAAACTAACCTCACGCTATGTTGACATCCTAAGAACGATAGACCCCATCGCCCCACTATCAGAAGAGGTCTTACAGGCTCTAGTTGCCACCGACAACGCGTTCTATTTGTCAAAGGGTAGTGACCTAGCCTCTACCATGAAGCAAGAGCTATCGAGGGGCGCTTTAACAGGTGCATCCAGGGCGACAATGAAGGAAGCTATTAAGGATGTTAGCGGGTTTCGCCCCGACCAAGTTGAGACTCTAGTTGATACGGCACAAAGGACTTTTTCAAGGTCGGTAACGGCTGCAATGACTGAGGAAATGCCACCTGATACAACGTATATTTATATCGGCCCCATTGACGGCAAGACTAGGGATGTTTGCGTTGAGATGGCTGCTAGTGGTGCATTAACTAGGCCACAGATTGAGTCTCAATTCCCTGGTTCTATGGTAACTGGTGGAGGCTTCAACTGCCGCCATGCTTGGCGCTTAGAGACTAAGAAGAGTGGTAAATTATCAGGAGAGGGCAAGGCTCAGACGAAACTAGACGATGGCGAGTCTAAGAAGGGCGCTGGCACTCCATTACAGAATCAAGTTGATGGCTAAGATAGCCGACATAGTAGACATGCCCCGCTCATGGTGGATTAAGGTAGGCGCTGAAGTCTCAGACGAGATTATAGACCACACGAAGAACAAGGGCTTAGATGTTCAGGGGCGTAAGTTCAAACCACTAGACCCCGAATATGCAGAGCGCAAGAAGTCGGGCGATATTCGCAGAGTTGGAGCGGGCAATGGCGAAGCTAATCTTTATGCAACAGGCGACATGCTTAGCGATCTTAATACTAAACGCGCTACCTCTAAGTCTGTTACTATTGGATGGGGCTTGTTTGAGTCTAAGAAAGTTGTGGGCAATGCTAACAATGGCAGAGTCATTACAACGCGCAAAAGACCATTGGCTAAGATGGTTGAGAAATTCCTGCAAAAGATGATAGACAAGCAGACCAAGCGCAACATTAAGAAGAACGACACTATCACAGTCCATAAATTAGGTAAGTAAGCAGGGCAGGGAGACTCCTATGATACCACTATTCAAA
>Ga0233448_1001756_pt1 | contig 17068 bp, 16 predicted proteins | sample SI_124_October20_2_FD_183015 | JGI IMG/M metagenome (GOLD analysis project Ga0233448, IMG submission 183015) | Seawater microbial communities from Saanich Inlet, British Columbia, Canada - SI_124_October2016_150_MG | ecosystem: Environmental > Aquatic > Marine > Inlet | place: Canada: British... | reverse complement strand
ACGATGACGATGACTATGATGACGACGACGACGATGATGATAACGACGATGATGACGAAAACGTCAATTACCCAGGTACGGTGACAGGAGTTGAAATAACTGCAGGGGATGGGAAAGTCACACTAACATGGGAAACCCCCGAAGATTTTGTTAACACTGATGTACTAGAAGAAAATGATGACGACGATGAAAGCGAAAACGAGGAAGAAGAAACAGAAGAAGCTGAAGATGAAATTGAAACAGATCTAACCATAACCAATTACCGCATCTATTACGGACCAGGAGAAGAATTACTCTATAGCAGTGTGGACACTTGGGACAACAGCACCACTTGGTACATTCCTAATCTACAAAATGGAAGCACCTTCTATTTCAGGGTCGTAGCGATTGATAGCGAAGGAAAAGAAGGGCTAATCTTAAGCGATGTGATTGAAGCAATGCCCGAATCAGAAGAAGACGTATTATTATCTGCCGCGGCCGAAGAAGCTGCAAATGAAGAGCAAGACCAAGAAGCAGAAGATGAAGCGCTAGAAACCGCGATGGAAGAAGAAGACACACCCGACACCGGACCAGAAATTGCATGGTTACTCGCTTTTAGTTTAATATTCACTGAACTGTATTTCCGAGCACGAAAACAAAAAAGAACCATCATCATCCCGATTAGGGACATCGAATAAAGATCGACTTTGAGAAGCGCCATGGACCTGATAAAGTTCCCCTATATGGAAGTCCTTATTCACTTTGTCAGCACCGTATTTGAACTGCTTTATCTCGCGATCATTGCACGTATTTTATTATCTTGGTTTAGAACAAGTCGAAGTGGAAAATTCTATCAAATTGTCTACGGAATAACAGAACCAATAATGGCACCAGCAAGACGAATCATTCCAACAATAGGAATGTTAGATTTTTCACCAATCGTCGTCTTAATCTTAATCGACATACTCCAAGGAGTGGTGGTGAGATTTTTAATGAATCTATAGATGGGAATACAAGTTTACAATACGCTCACCAACAAAAAAGAACCCTTCACGCCTATAAAAGCGGGAAAAGTTTCAATGTACCTCTGTGGACCAACTGTCTACGATAACGGACATTTAGGACATGGTAGAAGCGCTGTCGCGTTTGATATCATCCGACGTTACTTGGAATACACATACGGCAATGAAAACGTCACCTTTGTCACCAATTACACCGACATCGACGACAAAATGATCAAGCGAGCAAAAAAAGAAGGCATCACAGTCAAAGAGTTAGCAGAACGAATCATCCCTGAATACACAAAAGACTATGCCGCTCTCGGAGTAAAACCATCAACCATACAAACATTAGCCACCGAATACGTTGATGAAATGATAGACATAGTAAAAATCCTTGTTGAAAAGGAATTCGCCTACGAGCTAGACGACGGTGTTTATTTTGAAGTTGAAAAGTTTAAAGAGTACGGAAAACTATCAAACCAAAACAGAGACGAACTAAGAGCCGGAGCACGAATTGAAAAAGATGATAAAAAGCGCCATCCTCATGATTTCGTTTTATGGAAAAAAGAAAAACCCGGTGAACCTTCATGGGATAGCCCATGGGGAAAAGGGCGCCCAGGATGGCATATCGAATGCAGCGCCATGTCACAAGCCACTCTAGGCCAACCGTTCGATATTCACGGAGGAGGACAAGACCTCACGTTTCCTCATCACGAATGCGAAATTGCCCAATCGGAAGCCGCCTACGAAACCCAATTCTGCAATATATGGCTACACAACGGATTCATCACCGTGGATGAAGAAAAAATGAGCAAATCACTCGGAAACTTTTTCACCCTCAAAGACATCTTTAAAAAATATGATCCTCAAGCCGTTAGATACTTTTTCTTAACCGCACAATACCGATCCCCTATTGAATTCACTGAAACCCAACTCACTCAAGCCTCAAGCTCACTTGAACGCATCAAAGATTTCTTAATCAACGTAAAAAACAACGATGCCAAACCAACAGAAAAACACAATGAGTTAAACAATAAATGTAAACAACTAATAACCGCTTTCGAAAGCTCAATGAACGATGATTTTGACACACCAGCAGCACTTGCTGCACTCTTTACATTCATCAAACACATCAATCCTGAACTGAGAGAAGGAATACTTTCAAAAGAAGATTCTTCTCAAATTATGAAAACCCTTCAAAAAGTCGACACCGTCCTCAATATTCTTCCCGCAATTGATGCTTCCATAGATCAAGACGTTGAAAAACTCATCGCTGAACGCAAACAAGCACGAGAAGAAGGAAACTGGAAACGGTCCGACAAAATCCGCGAAGAACTTGCCAATAAAGGCATCGCACTAGAAGACACCGCCCAAGGAACCATTTGGAAAAAGGTTTAGCCTTATTCTTTAGGCAAACGATCTAAACATTCGGCAATACGGCCAAGTGCCCCTTGTAGTACTTGTCTAACCTGAGGAGTTGAACATTCACGAAAAACATCCCAATCCATAGCTCCACTTCCATGCCGCACAATCCTATGAGCATTATCAATGGTTGAACCAAGATCAACCACATCAGGATCTGCACTCATAGCAGCCGGAACTTGATAATCAGGAATTTCAGACATAACTCCATCAAATCGACCAGCAAGCGTCATCTGACGCCTAATAACTTCCGCCGCCGCCAACAAATCCGCCTTACTCGCTACATCAAGAACACTCGCAGCATCTACCCCATTACGAACAGCTGATTCAATAACCACCTCCATACCATCTTTACGCGGTGGGATATAAGCGATTCCATCATTTGAAAACATAAAAATTGAGGTGAATTCTAAAGCATACTAACTCATACTTAAAAACTACGACTTCGTCAATCCCTCAGCCACTTTCCAAACATTCCCCGCCCCCATAGCAAGAACCAAATCATTGGACTGAGCTTCTTTTCTTAAAAAAGAAATCGTTTCCTCTATCCCCCCATTATAAATCACATCCGCGTGATGCTTCTTAATCCCATTAACCAAATCTTCCACCGAAACAGATTTCTTATCTTCATCAGTGTCTCGCACTCCATAAATATCCAAAACAACCACTTTGTCAGCCAATTCAAACGCCTGAGAAAACGCTTCCAAGAAATGCTTCGTCCGACTAAATTGATGAGGTTGAAACACCGCGACCAATCGACGATTGGGATACCTTTCACGTGCGCCTTGTAAAGCTGCAACAATCTCCGTTGGATGATGCGCATAATCATCATAAATATGAGCGCCATTGTAATCTCCCTTAAATTCAAATCGACGCCACGTGCCCTCAAACGAGTTCAACGCTTGTACCATCATCTCTTCTTCAATATTCAGCGTGAGCCCCACAACAAATGCCGCCAAGGCATTCATTCGATTGTGATCTCCATGTATAGAAAGATTCAACTTATCCAAATCTTCCGAATCCATTGAAAAATACAAAACCTCACACATTGCAGACTCAGCAACCTTCCGAACATTTTCATCATCTCCATTGGCAATTAAATAACCATCTTCTGGCAACTTAGAGACAAAATCACGAAACGCATCCAAATAATCATCCAAATCCTCATAATAGTCCAAATGATCCAATTCAATATTAGTCAAAACAATGATCTCTGGATTCAACTGTAAAAAAGAACGCCGATACTCACACGCTTCCACAACCATCAACTCCCCTCCTCCCATTCGCATATTTTTACCATCCAATTCCTTCATCATACTCCCAATCACAACGGTTGGATCACGGTAAGAATCCATCAATAAACGTGCAATCAAACCAGTTGTTGTGGTCTTTCCGTGTGTCCCAGCAACCGCTATCGTCCGGAATTCAGAGGTGATTTCCCCCAAAGCCTGAAAATACGTTTTCATCGGGATTGATCGCTCTCGAGCTTCCACCAATTCAGGATTATCAACCGGGATCGCTTCAGAATAAATCACCAATTGAACATCTGAGTCCAAATGCATACTCGAATGACCAATAAAAACCCCCATTCCTTCATCATTAAGCGCTTGCAACATATAAGAATCCGTCGCATCAGATCCAGTGACAACATTACCCCGTTCCATATACAAACGAGCTAAAGCACTCATTCCGATACCGCCAATTCCAATAAAATGAACATTCATAGTATGCTTACCTTACTGGTGAACGCCGACAGACTCAAGAACACTCATCAAACAATTCGTTTTATGTTAATCTAATCATCCATTAGACTAAATTCATGGCTTACCAACCTTATACACAATCGCATCAATTCAATGTTTCACGCATGATCATCATTGCGGGACTAATCATGGTTGCCTACATGTTGTACAACCTAACGGTAACAATATATGAAAATCATCAAATTGATGTTCATATCGATAAGTTTGAGTCAAAAAATGTAGTTTTAAAGGAAGAAAACCTCCAGAAACTCGAAGATTATAAATATTACACCTCATCGGCCTACATCGATAAAATCGCCAAACAAAACCTTGGATTAGTTAATCCAGGAGAAGAAGTGATTATACTCACAGAAGCAGACTCAACCGCTGTCTTAGAAAGTGAAGACGCTGAACTCAAAAAACAACGATCCATGGCAAATTGGAGCAATGGCAAAAAATGGTGGAGCTTTGTATTTGAAGAGAACCCATTCAAATATTAAACTTGGGTTGCGAAATTCATTTTTCTCACCTAAAGTACAACTCGTCCTTATTAATGTCGCGGAGTGGAGCAGTGGCAGCTCGCCAGGCTCATAACCTGGAGGTCGGCGGTTCGAATCCGCCCTCCGCAACCAATAAAACAGAAGGACTTCTGCTTTTGTACCCACCTTTGCAAATTAGATCGTATCAAATAAGCGATTTACCACGACAGAGAATGACAACAGCAGAATTAAAAAATCACACATTGTGGCAGGGTAGCTCAGCTGGTTAGAGCGCGGGACTCATAAGCCCGAGGTCGGCGGTTCAAGTCCGCCTCCTGCTACCAAGATCATTCCAACACAACTTTTTTGATATACGCCTGGATTTCACTGTAATCCTCGTTCTTAGGAAGCAAAATATACGCCCCAGAGACGTTGTACGTTGAATACAAGAAATTACTGGTACTCAACACATGTCCTCTATCAATTTCGAAATCACGGTAAGAATTCAAGTACGAAAGAAAACTCAACAAATCCACATCGGTTTCGATTGAATCAGAAACCGTATTATAAATGTCGATCACTTGATCAGCGTTTTTAACAAAATCAATCGCCTCAAATTTCGCACGAACCGCATCAATGATATTTTGCTGACGTTTTGCTCTATCAAAATCCGTGGTTGATTTTCGACTACGTGCATATTTAAGCGCCATCAAACCATCCATATGGTGGTCACCAGCCTGAATAGAAAAGGTTTGATAAGTGAAATTGGGACCAGGATAAAGACTGTCATAAAGATCTTTCTCAACATGGACATCAACCCCTCCTAACGCGTCCACAACATCAACAAAGGCATCCATATCAAACAAGACATACTTTTCGGGATAAAGACCTGTGATTTCATAAACCTTGTCTCTCATAGCATCAATCCCATAACGGTAGTGATACTCATTAATACGACGACCATCCACAGCCAAATCACGAGGAAGACTGATCAAATTAACCTCTTTATTATCAGGATTAACCGAAGCCAACATGATCGTATCCGTTAATCGACCATGAGTCCCCAAAATCAAAATATCCAATGTGTCATCCTGAGGGATAGAAACCGTCAAATCTTCTGCCGCTTCTATACCACTATCAAATAGAGTAGTCATAGCAGTCGATTGAGTCTGGATTTTGGCATTCGCAAGATCCAACTCAGTTTGTAACTTAAACGCATCGCCCGTTTCATCCACAATATCCACACGCTCTTGAATAAGATCAATCTGATCTTCCATAACATCAAATGAATCTTGTTGATCCAAAAACTTACGGTACATCGTTAAATTTTCTTGTTTCAAATCACCGATTTCATCAATCAACGAATTTACTTGAAAATCTTTTTCCCTAAGCTCATCAACCACTCGACCATTTGTATAAGAAAAACCGAAAGTAGAAACCATCAAAGACAAACAAAGCGCTGTGACTCCTACCTTTAATTCCACATTCGTCATTTTCCGCTTTGCCATGAGTTTCAATTTCTTTGCCGCTTGATTCGTCGGATTGAATTCAATCAACTCATTACACCCACGAATCACTGCTACATAATCATGTTGAGCAAAAAGCTGACGCAATGCATGCAATTTATCCGCATTAGAAGGAGCACTAAAACCCCATTCGATTTGATCTGTTTTTTGATTTTGATTTTGTTCCATTTTTTTTATTTTATTTTGGAGGAGATGGTGGCTTAGGAGCCTCTGGCTCAATTATTTTTTTCACTTCTTTTTTAGGGATTGGACCGGTAGGTTTAGGCGGTGCCTTACCAATTGATGGAGGCGGTGGAAGCTTCGCCCTTGGCGCAGCTCCAGGTTCTCCAGGTTTGGCAGCCACAGGCGGCGGAGGTTTAGGCTTAGCCGAACCCTTCTTAGCAGCCCCTTTCTTTGGAGCATCCAAATCGATTCCAATACGAGCCGAAATCTCTTGATCAACAAAAATCTTTTTTCTTCCATACTTCATACGAGAATATTGTCGCACAATGTCACGAATCTTTTCGCTCTTACCAACGGTGTCATAAATCGTTGATAAGGAGAATGGTCGAGAGGTTGCATTTTTAATATTCAATTTAATATAAGCCTTATAATTAGAAATCCCAATAATATCTTGCTCAGTCAAAACAGGCGCATATTCCTTAGCCAAATACTCTCCATCATCCGCACCAACCTTAAACGATTGAAGCGTACCCACATTCCCGAACACCGCATCTCTAATTTGTGAGCTTGTACTCCCCCCTTTCGTGACCACCAACTGATTGATGTATTGGTGAGCCATGATAAGCGCCAAACGATACTTACGAGCCTCAGATAGAATCGAACAAAACGTATCCGTTGCAAAGTTTTGGAATTCATCCACATATAGATAAAAATCTTTACGATCCTCCTCTTTCATATCCACACGTCCCATGGCCGCCATTTGAATCTGAGCCACCATAACAAGCCCAAGCAATTGAGTGTTCAATTCACCAATCTTACCTTTTGAAAGATTGATCAACAGAATCTTTTGCTCATCCATGGATTTACGGAAATTAAACGCTGACTTTGTCTGACCAATAGTATTACGCATAATAGTATTGGTAATAAACGGTCCAAATTTCGAACTAAAATAAGGAATCATCTCTTGTCGTTCACGATCTCCAGTATTCGCATACTCATGCTCCCAAAATGATCGCACAATTGGATTAGTCACCTTCGTGACCTTATACTTCATGAATTCATCATCAGTGAACATACGTGGCACATCAATGAGCGTTGCGCCCTCCTCCTTATCCGCCATAAGTGTTAAACATGCATTACGAAAATAATGCTGAATACGCGGTCCAAAAATCTCATCTCCAAAAATCTTAATGAAAATCTCAGTCGCCTGACTAGAAGCCATATCTTGTTGTTCAGGAGTGTCCGCCTCAAGAATATTCAATCCCATCGGTCGTTCACTATCAGCAGGATTGAAAACAATCACATCTTTCACTCGTTCTTTAGGCACATACTGCATAAGATCTTCAATCAAATCCCCATGAGGATCAATCACACAAACACCATCTCCACGAAGCATATCCTGACGAGCCAACGACCCTAAATAGACCGATTTACCAGTACCCGTTTGCCCAATCACATAATGATGACGACGACGATCTTTACGACCAAAGCGGATAGGCCTTTCTTCCCCACGGTAAACATTGTTACCAAGCAAGATCCCTTCATCAGAAACAATCTGAGGAGCCGGTAAAACCTTATAAGAAAGCCAACTAATCACTGGCGTCTTGTTATAACGACTATTAGGAAAATGAAACATTGTGGCCAACTCTTGAGAAGACAACAATGATTTTTTCTCACCATATTGGAAATAACGATTTTTAAAATTATGTAACATCAACGGCGTATTGAATAAATCAAACAATGGAAACGCTCGTCGGTTTTGAAACCAGTTCACTCCAGACGCCTTAAACACCGTGAATGAAATCAATAAATTATTCAAAATTTGATCCAATCGAGCTTTCTTCGGAGAAGACGCCATGATGCGAATCACCGTATCAAAGCCATCCTGAGTCGCTTTTTCCCCAATAGTCTTATAAGTCTCTTCCTTGGTCTGAAGCATACGCACATAAGAATCTCCACTTGAAGCACCAGGAGCATTTTCTCCTTTAACCGCATTTTCATAACCAAAAATAAGTGAAATAAACACCGTATTCAAAGACCCAATAAGAGGAATTTTAGATAAGAATCCGCCCTCCTTTTTCCCTTTAAACAAGGCTTCCCCAAAAGCTTCCGCCTTTTTCTGCCATTTATCACTCAAAGGACGAATAATCATTTGAATGGTGGCATGTTCCCCATCCTCAATCTTAGACAATACATTCGTCAAATCATTCAAAGGATCATTCTCAATCGTCTTGTACGTTTTAATCGGATACCACTTAGTATTACCTTGGTGAAGATAATATCCACGAACTTTATTCCCTTTCTTAATGAATGGTGGAGGCTCAGTTCCAATATGCAAATCAGCATCTGGATAAAACGTCGTGATCTGTTTATCCACCAAACTAGCGTAGTTTTTATAAGTGGCCACATAAAATTCAATTTTCTTATAACTAGCCACAATCTCAAAAGAAACGATGTCATGATGGAATAAAGCAACCTTCAAACGATTAGTAATACTCAATTCACGCATCTCAGAAAGCGCTCGATACAATTGCTCCATGATTCCAATCTTTTCCCTAAAATCCTTTTCATTCGCATTTTCCTTATCCTTAGCCGATTCCTCACGAGGCATGGTCACTTGTATATAGACCATGTCCTTTTTATGTTTCACATGATGAACATAACGAAGAACCAACCAAAAAAGCTTCCAACCCACATACGTCCCGACTAAGAGAAGTAATACGAGAAACCAATAATCGATTAGCCATTGACCCATGTTTTTGGCGCTTTAATATTCATAATATTTTAGCACAAAATAACAGATTAGCCAACCTCCGTAGATAGGCCAAACAAAAGAAGCCTTGCAGAAAGAAAAAAGTGCCTTTTAAGTTAGCAAGAACAAAAACAGATACTTAACAAAAAAATCCATTAAATCCTTCTATATTTGATAATCACCATTAAAGCTTCTTCATCAAAAAAGGAATCAATTCATCAATTTTGATACGTTCTTGTTTCATAGAATCACGATCACGAACGGTGACAGTTTCAGCATCATTCGGATCATCACCTCTACCCAATGTATCAAAATCAACGGTGAGACAAAATGGAGTTCCAATTTCATCCTGACGCCGATAACGCTTACCAATCGAACCACTTTCATCATATTCCACAACAAAATGCTCCGCTAAAGATTCATAAATAGCCTTTGCCTTTTCTGGAAGGCCTTCCTTTTTCATAAGCGGTAAAACAGCCACCTTCACTGGCGCCATTTTAGGATTAAATTTCATAACAATTCTAGAATCCCCTCCCTCAAGTTCTTCTTCAGTATAAGCATCAACCAACAAAGCAAGAATAGTACGATCCACTCCAAACGTCGGCTCAATCACATGAGGAATGAACGTTTCATTGGTTTGAGGATCACGATATTCCAACTTAGCACCTGAAGCCTTCGCATGTTGAGATAAATCAAAATTCGTTCGATAGGCCAGTCCATACAACTCACTACGCCCAAACGGAAAATCATAAACGATATCCACCGTTCGCTTAGAGTAATGAGACAATTTTTCTTGAGCGTGCTCATGTTCATGACATTTTTCAGAAGTTAATCCAATCGCTTCACACCAGTCATGCATGCTCTTTAACCAATCCTCAAAGACCTTTTCCCAATCGGATTCACGAATAAAATATTCAATCTCCATTTGTTCAAATTCCAACAATCGAAAAATAAAATTACCAGGGGTGATTTCATTTCTAAACGCCTTTCCAATTTGAGCAATTCCAAACGGAATCCGAACACGCATAGTATCAATCACATTCTTGAATTCCAAAAAGATAGCCTGCGCTGTTTCAGGACGGAGAAAAACCGTTGAATCCTCATCCCCTGTTTTACTCAATTGAGTTTGAAACATTAAATTGAAATAACGCGCGGGAGTAAAATCCTTCATCCCACACTTAGGACACTTCAAATCATTCTTAGTGATCAAATCAGTCAATTCTTCTGGAGACAAACCTTCAGCGTCTAATTCAAGCGCTTTTTCTATCAAATGATCCGCTCGATGACGAGCCTTACATTGCTTACAATCAACCAACGCATCAGTGAAAGAATCCACATGACCAGAAGCATGCCACGTCTTAGGATGAAGCAAAATCCCCCCATCCATACCCACCATATCCAATCGTTTATCCACAAACATCTTCCACCACAAATCCTTCACATGTTTACGCATTTGAACCCCATAAGGACCAAATGTATAACTATTCGCAAATCCCCCATAAATTTCAGATCCTGGATAAATAAATCCACGACGTTTACAAAGTGAGACAATTTTTTGCATTAAATCTTCAGCCATAATTAAAAAGTTACACTTCCAATAATAAAGTAACCGGACCATCATTCACCAACTCAACCTCCATATGAGCTTGAAATTGACCTGTTTCAACCTTAACCCCAAAATCCCCTATCAAATCAACAAACTTCAAATAAAGCTCATTAGCCTGATCTGGTGGAGCTGCCTTAACAAAACTAGGACGACGCCCTTTCTTACAATCTCCATAAAGAGTGAATTGAGAAACAACCAACGCCTCCCCTTCCACATCCAATAAGGAATGATTCATTTTACCCTCATCATCTGAAAAAACTCTCAAATTAACCACCTTCTCAGCTAAAGAAAGTACTTCCTTCTCAGTATCCCCAGCTGCAATGCCAACTAAAAGAACCAACCCTAAACCAATCTTTCCTTTAAGGCCCCCATCAACCGAAACTTGAGCACGTGAAACACGTTGAAGTAAAACTCGCATAAGATATTAAACAAACAATTAGTTAACGCCCTCTTCAGGTTTTTGCTTATTCCTCCAATCAAGTACCGCATTTTGCAAAACTTTCAAGAAAGATTCCGCCGTACGATGAGTCATATTCACACGACTCACAACACGAATAGCAGTAGGTTTAACATTAGGAACAATGTAACCAAAATCAACGATCACTTCGTTTTGATTCAAATTAACAGAAACAGCGTTAGCGTAAACACCCGCTTGTTCATCCTCAGGAACTTTTAATTGTACTGATTGTTGGCCTTTAGCATCTCCGGCCTTTGCTTGATCGTCTGCCATGACTTAAATAGTTAAGAATAATAACGAAAATACTATAAAGGATTTTCCACAGCCAACCAAACCCAGATCCCATATAAACCATGACAGAATTCTTTTTAAATCTGACGAGATCAAACATTAAAAAAATTCGTTGAAGAAAGTAAAATAAAAAATGAACGCATATGTCGAGCAACCGTCACATGTTTCACCTCAAACGCACTCAAAGCCTCTTCTTCTACATAAAAGAAAAATATATGAGAGCCAATGATCATAATATCAATAGGCGTTGTAAGGGAACTATCTGGGACCGTTTTCACCACAATAGATTTTAAAGAATCAGGAATTGAACGTCGTTTAGATTCAGGAATAATAACACGAGGCTGAACAGATACATTCGAAGAAATATCCAAAATCAAATCCCACAACTTTCCATCATGCACCACTAACCAATCAAAGGAATCACTCAACGTAGATAAAATAAAATCTTTAAGTCTTTTTTCATCTTGAATAGTCCGAACATAAACAGATTCCAAAAAATCCGTATTTCCCCCCTTAAAAAACCGTTTAAGTTTTGGGAAAAAATCAGTCCATCGATCACGCTTTGACTGAATAATCGACAATTGATCATCAAAAAAATTCAAAAAAGTTTCCGGAGAGGCAGGACAAAAAACGCGTCCACTTTTTCGCTCACAACTCAAAATCAACCCCATAGAAAGCAACCGCTTTAAAATTGAATAAACCGTCAAACGAGAAAACCCAAGATGCTCAGCAATGACACTCGCAGGAGCCTCTCCAAGCGAAAATGAAGCAAGATAAACTTTTGCCTCTCTCTGACTCAATCCGAATTCAATTAAATTAGACTCAAACATAAACTGAAACTAAGGAGAGAATAATAACTGAAATAAAATATAAGTCAAGCTATTTTGACATACAACACAGAAACATTGATGTTCCACCTAAAACATCAATAAAAAAGGAGAGCTAAACCTGAAATAGTCCCCCTAACCAGTGTCAAAAACTTAAAACAAGATAGAGATTTGACGAACAATCTAGCACCTCACATAATCACAATCCACTCATTAACCACCCCAATCTCATGCACGTTCTCATCGTGAATTATCACTCGCTTCGCTCGCAATTCATCAAAAAAGGATTACGTTACGAAAACATCGGAGCTGACATATGCCACCCCGAGAATATAAATCGAATCTGGTATGGACAATATGAAATAGCCATAGCCCCCATAAAAACATGGGACAATGAAATCTTTAAATCTATTCAAAGCATTTCAAGAAACTTAGGAAAAACGCCCATCATAATATGCACTCGTGAAACCCCTCCGCCCTCCATTAAAAACCAATTAGAGATCAACGATCAAATCCAATTCATTGGCACTAGCCAACCATTTAAAGATTTAATCCAAGGAATAAAAACACATAAGAAAATAATAAAACGAGAAGAAAAAATAAAGATTGGAGATCTCTATATAAACATTGAACGCCATGAAGTCACACGATCAAATCAAATTCTAAAACTCAGACATCGAGAATTTGAACTATTAAAATGCTTAATGGAAAATGCCGGAAAAGTACTCACTCGAACCTATCTACTTGAAAATGTATGGGATCGAAACACCTCCATATTAAGCAACACTGTAGACGTACATATAAATAGGTTGCGACAGAAACTAAACCAAGGATTTCCACAAAAATTAATAACCACAATCCCTCGAATAGGGTACAAACTAAGCAACATCCCAAATCTTTCGGATAAAACAAAAGAATGATCAGGAAATATTTACTCATTAATAATTATGTGCTAGTTTAACGATATCCCTAAGTTGTTATCTAACACCCTCTCGATATGGCAACCGACCCCTCCATTTCATTTTCGGCAACCAATGCCAGCGCAACAGAACTCAATTTAAAAGAGATCGTTGAGAAATTATTGCTGGTACTTTCGGAAAAAGAAAAGTTCATCATTCAACACCGCTTCTCATTAGGAACGGATGAAAAAAAGACACTTGAAGCGATCGGACAACATTACGGAGTTACACGAGAACGAATTCGACAAATCGAAAAAAACGCTCTCAAAAAACTAAAAAGAAATGCATTCAATACCAATCTAAAGATTGTTAATGAACTAGCAAAAAACATCGTCAAAAAACATGGAGGACTTCTAATCGAAAAGAAGCTCATAAACATCCTACTTGGAACATTAAAAAATGTATCCCCGACTCAAACAAATGAAATCAAGCTATCTCTAAACCTAGATCCAGATATAAGTAAGACATCCAATACACTGGACTATGAACCACATTGGAGATTCAACACCATTGACCTCAATCTCATTCGAAAAATCACTCAGGGTGGTTACGAAATCTTAGAGAAAAAGGAAAATGTGATTCCCGTAGACGTGATCACAAAGTTAATGATCAAAGACCTAGGAGACAACATCCCAGAAGCTTTGATTATTTCCTCAATGGAGATCGGAAAAAGAACAAAACTCACCAAAGAAGGAGTTGGACTTAAAGAATGGAGACATATCAATCCTCGGACACTACGAGACAAAATCAACTTCATCCTAGAACGAGAACATCGACCACTTCACTTTGTAGAAATTGCAAAGAAAATACGAGAATCCAATTTTGATCAAAAAAATGTAAACGTACAAGCAGTCCACAATGAATTGATTCGAAATACAAACTTCATTCTCATTGGGCGTGGTATTTACGCGTTAGATAAATGGGGCTACAAACCAGGAACTGTCGGAGATGTGATCGCAGAAATCCTCAAAGATGGAACATCAAGGAGCCGAGAAGAAATCATGAAAGAGGTCCTCAAACAACGACAAGTAAAAAAAATCACAATCTACCTCAATCTAAAAAACGATCCGAGAGTAAAAAGTCTCGAAGGCGATTTATACCAAATCTCTAAGTAACATTCAAAAAAGCCCAGTCAATTTAGACCGGGCTTTTTTAGTATCCTAAATTTAATTGATTAATCCAATTTCTTAATTCCACATAAAGAACCAAAGAACGCACCAAACAAAGCGCCCACAAGCATACCAATAGACAAACCAGGCCCACTAAAAAGTGCCCCAAGATAAAAATCAAACAACGTGATCGCCAAACGATCAATTCCGTAAATCAATAAAGCGACAACAAACCCACTCACCAATCCCCAAAAGGTTCCAGTGAGACCAGAAAGTACAACCTCTATCAATGAGGAATTAAATGAGATAAGTGGTAGAGCCATTTTCTTTTTGTTTTGCATGAGACAAAGTTTAGATAGATACAAGCCAATAAACTGTTTTAATTCACTGACACAGAGATATTTGACAAAACTGCGAGACGTATTATAAACACATTTGGCCGCCAAAGCAAGACCATTTAACCAAACCAGTGAACGCTTAACATTACTTCACTTCTCGAAGACCAAAGATTGATCCAAAAATAGCGCCAAGAAAACCTCCAAGCATCATTCCCATCAAAAGATCTGGACCTCCATAAGTGAATCCACCGTAGTAAAAAGAAAACACAGAATTAGCCACTTGATCCAATCCGTAAATAAGCAACGTAACAACCAACCCACTCAACGCTCCTAATAAGCTACCAAAAGCACCATTCCATACAACTTCAAATAAATGAGTGGTCAAAAATGAAGGCAAAACAAATCCTTTCTTAGACGATGATTTTTTAGCAGCCATATAATTGAATTTAAATTTTATTAAACCCAGTTTGACCGATTTATAAAAAGATCACAATCTACACCCATTGACGAAATAAAATGGTAACGGCTAACTCAAGAGAGACAACTTCTCTTCACGAGACAACTGCTTAATACGATACTCCTCCTTCGAAGCTGACGACCTATCCCCCATCTCCGCCGAATAAACCAATTTAACCGGACCACGCCCCCTTGTATACTTTGCGCCCTTCACAGAAGAGTTATGCTCCTCCAGTCGCCGATCTAAATCGGTCGTGATTCCCGTGTAAAGCGTTTCGTCCTGACATTGAATAATATAAACAAACCACATACAAAAAGACTACGTCTACAAACCAGGTCCTTACAAGGCGGTTTTTAAAAAACTCTATCCATAGATAGAGAATTTACTGGTGGGCGATAATGGATTCGAACCATTGACCTTCTGGGTGTAAACCAGACGCTCTAACCAACTGAGCTAATCGCCCTAAGTATTTAGGACTTCCAAACCGAAAGGATTCTATCTCAGATTGAGGACTATTTAAAGTAAAAACTTTAAATATCTGAACGCACACGCTTTTATTTTCTTGGTGCCCAGGAGAAGACTTGAACTTCCACGGCCAAAATAAGGCCACTAGCCCCTCAAGCTAGCGCGTCTACCAATTCCGCCACCTGGGCAAGTTTCCTAGGTACGCCGAATCCTTTCATTTTTTAAAAGAGCAGGCCAATTTAATCAGAAGAAATGACCTGAGTCAATTGAACTATCACTTCTAATGTTTCTCCATCTCTCCAAATAGAGAGAACCATCTCATCCCCAACCTGATGACGCAACACAGCATCCTGTAGCGTGTAGTCAAAATTCAAATCTTCGTCATCCGCTCTAAGAATCACATCTCTCACTTGAATTCCAGCAATATCAGCAGGACTACCCTCAACAACAGCGGTTCCTCCAGCAAATCCATCTTGTGCTGCAATCAATGCCCCGGATGAAACATCCAAACTCAATTCATGCGCACGAGAACGCGTCAACATCACATAACGAACGCCCAAAACCGGACGTAAAATTTCTCCATACAATTCCCAACTTTCAATCGCTGGAATAACGTCATCAATAGGAATAGCAAATCCAATCCCTTCCGCTTCTGTATCAACGGCCGTATTGATTCCAATCACCTCTCCAGCCAAATTAATGAGTGGCCCCCCACTATTCCCAGGGTTAATTGCGGCATCAGTCTGAATCAATCCATAAAGCGTCTCCGTCTCCCCTCCTCCATCGGAGGCAACAATCTTTCGCCCCTTAGCGCTCACAATTCCAGCGGTCGTTGTATTTTCGTATTCAGCCAAAGCATTTCCAATCGCAAGCAATTGCTGACCAACTTGTAATGAAGAGGAATCCCCCAACTTAACAAATGGCAATTCTCCCAACATACTTTCGCCTAAACTCCCCTCATCTGCAACCAAACGAATGATAGCAATATCATTTCCAGGATCAGTTGCTTCAATCACCACATCAAATTCAGTCCCATCATCTAACAAAGCCACATAATGACCATCTTCATCCGCAACCACATGTTCATTTGTAATCGCAATTCCTGATGAATCAATAATAAAACCTGTCCCTCCTCCGATTTCAGTCAATCCATCGCGATCCGGATCATAAGTTTCAACGGGGAAGAACCCTCGTCCTCCTCCATAATATTGACTCTTCAATTCTTCTAAAGAAACAAATTCCAAAATCGTTAAAACCGCAGGAGCAACCTCTTGATGAGCAGTGATCATTTGAGATTCTTCCACGTAAACCACTTCACTCGAACCAGGATCCAGATCCTCTTGAATACTATCAATCATCCATTGAGTAGAGATAAATCCTCCTAAAAGACCACTGAATAGGCCGATAACCAACGTCGTGAAAATATTTTTTTTCTGCATTAAAATTATTATGACAAGCAAAATCGATTGTAAACAAAAACAGAGCATGATTCAATG
>Ga0233448_1001753_pt1 | contig 17099 bp, 19 predicted proteins | sample SI_124_October20_2_FD_183015 | JGI IMG/M metagenome (GOLD analysis project Ga0233448, IMG submission 183015) | Seawater microbial communities from Saanich Inlet, British Columbia, Canada - SI_124_October2016_150_MG | ecosystem: Environmental > Aquatic > Marine > Inlet | place: Canada: British... | reverse complement strand
CATAGTATTTGACTTTCCTCCACCACTTGAACCAAGATTTGCTACACCTTGTGGAATATCTGTGAAGTTTAAGTATCTTGCTAAATATTTACCCTTGATTAGGTCTTTTTTATTGTATTGTTCCCCAATATTTGGAAGTCCAATACCAAGAAAAAGTTTATTTGGTTTTATAAAGTTTTGAATATTTAGTTTTGATATATCTTTTAAAGTTGGGAATGTATCACTGTATTGTATCATTACCCCATTGTCAATCCATCTTTTAAATTGTAGATTATCTTTTTTTAGCATTTGAGATAGATTATCTGCTTGTATGATAAAGTCCTTATATGAGTTTTTCTCACCCCTTTTAAACTTCAAATAAATTGTTTTACCTCTTTTTTTATGAAAGTAATATTGTGATAAACCTGCACTTGATAAAACTGCTTGAAATTTTGCTGATTTAATTTTAAGTATATAAAATATTATTGCTGGAACTATTGCTATTGCACTTGACAGCACTAATTGATTTATATACCAATCTTCTAATTGTATATCTCCTATGATAGCACTAAATATAGTGTTTATATTTAAACTAAAAAACTCTATTAAAAAGTCCAAAGATAAGACCACTGATATTGGAATACCATTGTTTATATACCCAATAGCAAATAGTGTAAATGCTGAAACTAAAAATACTGATATAAATATAACCATTACTATATGATTAATTTTTTCACTATTTATTACACCATTACTATTAAAATACTCTAACTCATAAATATTATCAGTAGCCTTATCTTTGGACTTTTTGTCTATCATAGGAAATTACTGCTATTTAACTTTTATTTTAGAACAATAGTAATTTTTACCAAATTGTTGTAAATCTAATACAACCACATCTTTACCTTTTAAAGTTTGTGCATTTGCAAATGTAAGACCATCTACTGTGATTTTATGTAGAGTTGATAATGTATCATTGCTAATCTCATATACTAATATAGATTTATCTTTATCTATTACTTGTTTTCTTTTTCTTTGGTCATATTTAAGAGCAGGTGCAATATCTTTTACAGTAAGTTCAAATATTTTAAATAACTGATAGCCATTTTCTATATCTTTATCAATCACTTTTAGATTATCAGCAGAATAAAAATATCTTTCAATTTTATTGAAATCATATTGACCCTCTGATATTTTTTTATATTGTGCTGTTTCACTTACATTTAGAACCTCAATAGATTTACCTACTAATTCTTGACCTTGTTTATTGCTAAATGGTTTAGTTGCTGTAATTCTAATTGACTTATCTTCATAGTCATTGAATACTACACCACCTATATCTTTTTCAACCACCTCTTGAAACTTTAATTGCATAGAACCATTATCATGTATCTTATATGATTTTACTACACCTTGTATCTTAACTTTGAACCAATCTTCAAATTGTGGTTTTATCTCTTCTTGTTCTACTGCACCAGTAAATAAATTATCTTCATTGTATATATCATTATTAGTAGCACTTGCTACAACTTTATTTTCAGTTTTTGGAGTTTTGTTTTCCATAGTATTCCTTTAATATTTTGTTTATGAGTTTGACCTCTATTTATATTATAAGAAAAAATTAAGAAAAAAAAATGATTTTCAAAAGAATTATTAAATTTATATAAAAAAGAGTAAAGTGTCTTATGCTCTACTCTTGTTAGAGGTGTATTATTTAAGATTTAATATCCACTTGGACAACAAAGGTTAGATAATTGTTTTATCATATCTTTTTTTGTTCCATACATAAAATCACAACCAATACCTTTTGAGTAATCATTTAATTCTTCTTTTGATGTTCTATTTATAATATTATCCCAACCAAGTAATAGTTTATTGCCAACAGAATATGCTTCAATAAGTTTTTCAATATCATTCATTCTAATTTGTCTATTTCTCATTACATACCTCCATTTTCTTGACTAATTATTTTTATTATTTCATTGGTGTTATAATTTATATTATCTTGTATTTCACTAAATAACCAATCAATCATAAAGTCTTCATTCCAATTTTCTTCTTCATAATTAGTTAAATAATATTCACAACTACCATTTATGTCTTCTATTAATTCTTTGATTTTTTCTAATTTATTTTCCATGTTTCATACCTCTTGTCATTTCAAAATGTTTATGAAGTTCCTTATGATTGATAGTATCAAAGAATGGTTCTATTAATTCTATTCCATAACATTGTTCTGTTTGTTGATAAAATTTACATAATAAATATATATCTTTTAAATCACTCATTGGAATTATATTGAACCATTTTTTATTATAATTTTTTATATATTGAACTCTGTATTCTTCTTTACTCATAAGATAAAGATATAAAACATAATCACTTATATGTGTTAATCTTTGTTTTGAGTCTAAAAATGAATATTCAAATAAAAAGTTTTGAACTAATTGACTATAAAAATCATCTTTGTATTTATCTTTTGCATAGTTGCTCCTAAACTCTTCTACTGAACTAATTAAATAATCATATCTATGACCAGACCTTGCTGTATTAATAAAGTTATTTAGTTCATCTGAACTAACCCAGTCTTGTTTATATGTATTTAATTTTATATAATACTCATTTTCTGTTTCATTTAAAAAATCTATATTTTCCACTATGCAGCCTTTCTATCTGATTTAGTATTGTTATAATTAGTATTGTTAGATATATTTTGAAGTATCATTTCATATCTATAAGTATTTGTTTTTATAATATCAACTCTATTTTTTTCAGTCATTTGTTAATCCTTTCAAGATTATTTTAATTTAATTCCAAAAAATGGAACATCTACTTTCAAATTGTTAATAGAATTATTCCATATAAAATAATGTCAATTTTAAAGTCCCATATGTAAAGGCTTTAATAAAAATTGTTTTTTTGTTTTTTAATAGAATGTTGTAGATATAGGCTTTGTGGCAATATAAATAATTATAAAATCATTACTTTTATAAATCACAATTTTAACTTTAAAGTAAAAGGCATCATATTGGTAATTTTTTTCAAAAGTTTTTTAATTTTATATTTACAAGTTCCTATTATAGATACTTTAATAATTAATATCATATAATTACCCTATAATTTAAGGAATAATATGAATAGTAAAGAAGCAATTATAAGTGTTTTAAATCTAAAAAATGGTGTAGGATGTAGTGCTATAACTTGGAATATTGCACATACACTTGATTTAGATATATATCAACATGATAAAGGAATGCATCATAATTTTATAAAGCAAAGGCAAATAGATAGTTTAAATAGTGATGAACAAAAACTAAAAGATAATATGTCCAATACTATAAATGTTCATAAAATAAATAAAAAAAAGTTTCCAAGTGGTATATATGATTTAGGTTCAGACTTCAACTATCCTTATGTTAGACAAATATTAAATAAAAGTTCTTGTGTAGTGATACCAATAGAACTTGGTGCAGAAGTAGTATTAAAATCAATTGCTACAATACAATATATTCAAAATCACACAGATTGTAAAATTATTGTAGTTTTTAATAAGTTAGATAATGCAGACCCAGTTAGAGAAAAGAAATACACCACAGATGCAGAATTATTAATTGAAGAACAAATTGATATTGATAATATTGAGTTTGTTTATATTAGATATTCATTTTCAATGTTTAGATATCTTACAAATGGTTATTTTTATTTAGACAACTATTTAAAGTTTGAAACTACTCAAAAACCAATTAGTAATTTTAATCTATTGAGGTGTTTAAGATATAACACTCATACTAAACAACTTGATAGTAATGATATAAATAGAGCATCAAAAGCATCAGAAGAAAAAAATGAAACTGTATTTTTTGATAATTTTAGAAAATACTATGATACATATATTGAAGATATTGATATAAATAAATCATGGGATTTAAAATTTATTAGTAATAATAAAAAACTATTAAAAGATATGTTGATTTTATCAACTAAAATAAAAGAAACATATAGAGACACATGGGAGGATGCAATATGTTAGATATTATTGTTGATGATATTCTTGAAGATATATCAAAAGATTTAGACATACCAAAAAGAAAAACATTAGGTAGAGATAGAAAAAAAAACTATCATAAAATCACAATTAGTGTTGATGCTGAAACAAAAGCCAAAGTGTCTAAATATGCAGAAGATAATGGCATTTCTGTATCTAAATTGATAAAAGATTTATTGGAAGAAAAAGGTGTTATTTAGAAATCTTTAAAGATATCTTCCATTAAACTATCAACTTGTTTGTTAAGATTATTACTTTCCATATTAAGATATTTCATAGTCTGTTCTATATTACTATGATTAAGAAATATCATTACATCATACAGTGGTGTTCCACTTTTAGCTAAATTAGTTGCAACACTTCTTCTAATAGTGTGAAAATTAACAACCTTATCTCTATCATCATTATTTGATTTGTTTAAATGTTGATTAAATAATTCATCCATAATGTCATATACTTTTTTTGGTATAACACTTAATGCTTGTGGTGTATCTTTTCTATTAAACTCATGTATAGGTCTAATAATAAACTCTTCACTTTCAAAGTATGGTATTATTTTATTTTTCAACCATTCATTTGCTTTGGAAGTAATGGTAATTTTATATTTTCTATTTGCTTTAAAATTAGAAAGAGAAATAGTTTGATTAGCAATATCTATATCTTTTTTTCTAATGTTTAATATAGTATTTGCTCTACCACCAGTTAAAACAGCAAGATAAACACTTAAATATACATTAATATTATTTTTATAGGTTTTGCAAGTTTTTAATAATTTATCAAGTTCTATTATTGATAATACTCTTTCTCTTTGGCGTTTTGGATTTCTAAAACTTACATTTTTGAAAGGATTAGAGATATAAATAATATCTTGTTTTATACCATAATTTACAATTGTTTTAATTTGTGATACTACATTAAACTTTGATTTTTGTCCAAGTGATGTCTTTGATAAATCAACTTCTATATAATTATTTATATCTAATTTTGTAATATCTTTAATTGGAATATCTGAAATCCTAAATATAGATACATTTTTTTTATACCTAAAATACTCTTTTTCAGTATTATAGATTTGTGATTTCACTGCTTGACTATTTGTAAAGTCATCATCAGATAAGTAATTAAATTGTTCTTTTAATATTCTTGTTTTTCTTTTAACTCTTGATTGAAAATACAATTTTGCAAGTTCATTGAGGGTAATTTTTTTATAATTTGTTGATACTTGTTCTATTGCATTTGTGGGAGATTTTAAATTATCAATATGTGCATCTAATATTACAAGTGCATGTTTAGCATTTTTAATATTATCTTTTAATTTAGAACCAAGTTTCTTTCTTACTGGTCTTTTTGTTATAGGATTTCTATAATTCCCATAGTAAGATACATCATTATTTTGAAGTTTCTTGGTATAAATACCAGCAATTTTAGTTTTTTGTAATTTCATAATAAAAGTATATCTAAAAAAGACTACAAAAAGACTACAAATATACTCAAAATAAGTAAATATTCAAAAAAACTATTTCTGTATAGCCCTAAATATAGTCTTTATTGCATATATAAAATAATAATATGTAGGGTTCAAATCCCTCCTCGTCCGCCATTTAATTTTCCATATAACCCCCTAAAACAAAGACTTTCAGAAGATTTAAAAAATACTACAAAAATTAAATACTACAAAAAATACTACAATATTTTATTTTATAATATTCTAACTTGCTAATAACTCCTCTTCTAAAATATTATTTGCTATTGATATTGATGTATTTATATCAAGTTCATTTATCTCATACATACCAGCATAATAAAACTTTTCAGGTTGTATTATTTCAGGTTCTAAATTGTGTTCAATATTATATGTATTAAATATATTGAGAAGTGTTTTATGATTGTAAATGAATATTGCTGTATCAATTTTTGATATTGTTGTAGTTCTTTCATAGTATTCTATATTATTTATTATCTCTTGTTTGATTTGATGACTTTGATGGGTATCCTTGTATGTATCATAAAACTCTTTAATTGCTTTTCTATCAAATGAAGTTGATTGAATTTTAGTTTTAGTAAATTGAAATAGTCCTTGCAAATCAAACTGTTCAAGTATTTCATATATTGGTATATCTGATAGTCTAATTGTTTCTAAAATGTCAGGATAGTTTGCTGTTAAGTATGAATACATTTTATCTATCTTTGCTTGTGTAGTATGATAAAAGTTTGAAGTTCTAAATAGTTTTAGTTTTGAGAAATATCTTTTGTATTGCTGGAAGAATGATATCTCATTTGTATCTGTATTATATTCTTTAATTAGGTATTTTGATATATATGATGATGCACTTGCAATGTTTGTATCAATCATTTTAAAATTTTGGGCTTTTTGCTGTTTAGGTGTTAAATCTTTAAGATAATTTTTCCAAGTTCTATTTAGATTAGATAATTGAATTTTATTACAGTAAAATAATATATGCAAGTGTAGTGTTAAACTTTTATGAGGTTCAAATATCATAATAAAGTCTAATTTATCAGTATCTCCACTTCTTTTATTAAGATTTTTTAGGTATTTATAAAAACCTCTGTATATATCATTTAATTTGTGATATGACTGTTCTATAAGTTCTTCAAGGTTTGCATCCTTATTTATCTCTTGTAGTCCATTACATTGTCCTAATACACACTCTTCTACTTTAATATATTTTCTAAATAACTTATCAAGTGTTAATGTTAGCATTACTGGTGTTTTGTGCTTATTTTTATAATCAAGGTATTTAACTTTTGCTAATTTCTTAAATGAATATTTAGCATCCATATTTTCAATAAAATCTGTATTATTTTTATGAGTGTATGTTTCCATATTATTAGAATATTCTACTACATCATTTTCATATTTTTCTAATAGATATTTTTGTTCAGGAAAATAGCCATAACCATTGATAACATCATAATTGGCTTGTGCATTTTTTATTGATTTTAGTGTATCAATATTTATATTAGCAATATAATTTTTATATATATCATTTTTACTTAAATCAAATAATGGTTTATTAGTATTTTTATTATGTATATGTGCAATATTTCTTATAAAATAATTTTCACTATTTCTACTTGTAGTTAAATAGTTGTCCTTAATTCTTTGAGTAATAGTTTCAAAATCTTTTGCTTTAAAAGGTTTAATATGTAGATCATTTATATAGTTTAGTATTTGATTATTTAGTTTCATACTTCTATTATAATAAAAATTAAAAGAAAAAAAAGTAATTTATTTATTATTTTAAAATTAATGAGGACAGTTGGTTATAGTTATTCAAGAGCCTACCAGAGGTAGGCTTCAACCATAACCAACTTCTACCAAATGACCAAATAGGTCTTTCAGCCACTTCATGGCTTACAGCCCCATTTTTCTATTTTTAAGAAGTTGTCAGGTGGAAGTATTATACTTCTCTATAAATCTTACCATTATATTCTGTGTATCCATCTATTTCTAAATCTCTTTGGATTTTGTCATAGTCAATATAGTTATAGATTTTACTATCAACTGGTATATCAAGTCCATATTCAATAAATTCCTCTACTGCATCATCCCAATTATCATTGGAATATACATTTGCAAGTGTATCTGCTGTTATATCTGTAATATCACAACCTATATCAAAAAGATACCCTAATTTATCAATTTCATTTTGATCAAGTTCATTTAGTAATTCATTTAGAGTTTGAAGTTTATCTATATCTTGGTAGATAGTTTTCAAATCTAAATTTACCTCACATTCCCAATCTACTATTTCATATTCTTCTGCATCTACACCATAGTATAAATCTTCACTTTTAAGCACCTCTGTGGCTTCTTCAAAGAGTGCTTTTATCTCACTATCAAAATCTTCTACATTAATCCATTTACCTACACCTACTGCATTATTGTATGTTGCTAATTCTTGTATGTATATTTGTATCATAATCTTAATCCTTATGTTTATAAGGTTATTATAAAAGATTATTTGGAAATTTAAAAAGTATTAATTGTATTTATACCGATAAATTTTATTTTACTGTCAAATAAATTATCTATATAACTATCACATTCCGAATTAACTATATCTATTTTTGTATCATCAAGACTTAATTTATCAGTATCTTTTAAATCTATACTTGATTTATTTACAAATACAATTATCTTTTTTATCTTTTTTTGATTGCTTAATACTTGCGAAAATTGTTTATTAAAGAGTATTGCATAAGTTAAAATTTGTCTAATGTCATTTTCATCATATGGCTTATTATCTCGTAATTTATATTTAGCATCTAATACATGATATATTGTCTTATTATTTTTTTTATCTCTAATTAGAAAATCTGGATATTGTTTTGGTTGCTTTACAACTTCTAGTAAATAATTCATATTATTTAAGTGTTGAGTAGGTTTATTGTTCTTGGAAGTAATCTTTTTTAGACTTTCATCTCCTATGTAAAGTCTATCATGATATGCAGATAATTTATATTCAACAACTTTCTCAAAAACCTTTGTTAAATCAATACTTACAAAAGACTCAACACTTGTTTCTAATTGAGTTAAAAATATTGATTTAATAACCTTGTAGAGTTGTTTATTTTGTTTAATCTCTTTTTTGTTTTTGTATTTAATGAAATATTTTTTTAAGTCTTTTTTCTTAATATTATCATTTGATAGATTTTTATGAGATGATATTTTCAATAATAAATTATTGATTTTATTAACTGATTTTAATAGCTTCTTATACTCTTCTAAACAAATATTTTTAAATACCTCTATTCTATTCTTTTTTAGAAAATCAATCAAAGAATATACAAAATAGATTAAGTCTTTTTGATATGGTGTCTTAATAAACTGATAATTTTTAAGAGGATTGTCTTCCCTAGCATTCAACTCTTCAATCTCTATACCAATCTTTTTATCACTACAAATTATTGTCTTTTTATGATTTGATTTATAGTTAAGTAAATATGAATAAATTTTATCTAATTTTTTAATATAAAAGTTTGCTTCTAACTGTAAGAAACTATCTCCATCAAAATTATCAAATAATTCTATATCTCTTTTATTTGTATCCAATACTTCACTAAACAGTTTAAAAAGCTTTACTGATAGTGATTCTATTTTTATTATTGCTTCATCATCTTTATAATCATTACTGTTTGTTATGTTTAAATCTTTTGGTAATATATACAAGTGAAAAAAGTATGGTATCTCATTATCTTTGTAATAATTAATTTGTGTTGATACTGTATTAATATAACTATTGTGTCTTTTTAAAGAATCAGAAAAAAAGTTTAATACTAAAAAATCTTTTATGATTTTTTGAGTTTCATTAGGGAATTTTTTTAATGCAGAATAAATATCTTTTTCTGAATCTATAAAATCTTGAAAAGATAAATATAAATGATTATCTTTTTGATGAGCAATTATCATTATATATTATGCTATATTTCATCTTCATAGATATTAAATTTATGTAATATCTTATAATCAATTATAGATTCATTTTCTATTTTTACTATATTATTTTTAAACCAATCATCTGATTTCATTTTAGCTAATAATTTCCAACCTATATCATTTATTAAACTATTTTTATTATTGAATTTTAAAGAATTTTTAATCATTCCAAAGAAGAATTTTACTGCTTCTTTCTGTTTTACTAATGTATTAATAATTGATTTATCTGCTTCAACAATTTTCCACAAGCCAAAACAATACTTATCAAAATCATAAATTTTGATTTGGTCAGTTTCAAGAATTTCTTTTAAGTTAGTATTTATTAATTTGCAACATTTTAAGAATTCTACTTTATCTGAATCTAACGAATCTGATGCATTTAATATAAAACTAAAACTATCAATTGGATTTATATAATTTATATTTGCTCTATCTTCCCAATCAGCAAATATATTTAATGTATTTTCATTAAAATTTGCAGCACCTAATAAATAAAAATTACTTGGATATACTAAATCTAATGAATGTCCAGATATTCTATTTGTCAATGGAACTATTGGTATATTATTATAATACTTTCCAATAAAACTATTCCATTCTTGTATAAAATCATCTGTATCTTTAAATATATTATTATAAACTTTTTCACTTGATATTTGTTGAGTTAAATCTCTTTTTTGTTGAGCTTTGAATAATGGTGTATATTCTGATAGTAATGATGATATATCTTGATTATGGAAATCATCTAAAAATATTACATGAGGAATAGTTGGATTAACTATTGCTGACATTAATATTTGCAAAAACTCTCCAAACTTTAATTCTTTCTTTATAGGGTCATAGGTTATAGCTAAATCAGTATTTTGTAAGCCTTTATATTCATTTCCTATACCACCAGATACTGGGATTTTCTTATATCTATAATGTTTTTCATCTACATTTACAAATATTCTTGATTTGTCAAAATTATAACTTTTTCCAGTATTTGGCTGACCAATATTAAACTGTATGTTAAAGTTAATATTAGTTAAATCTACTTCATCCGTATTTGGTGTAATATATTTAAGAAATGAAATGAAACTTTTATTTGATTTAGTATCATCACTTGAACTTTCATTATCTCCTAATATAAATTTCTTTTCTGTATCTATTAATTTAATAATTGTATTTTCATTCTTTGTCTTATACAATACACTATATGGTAAATCAATATTTATTTCATTGAAATCAGCTATTTCATCTATTATTCCATTTAAATATTGCAACTTATACTTTAAAAGAAAACTTCCATTATCATAATCATCTTGATAAATATAAATAATATCATTCTCTTCTATTAAATTAACATTACTATAACTTTCTATTTGACTATCAGTATTATTTTTACATAACCATATATTCATATAATTTCTCCATTATTATCTATATTATCACATACTAAATTATCTATATTACTATATGGAACACCAATATATTTTTCAGTAAAACCATCTGCTATATAACTATAACAATATTTACCAGACCACTTTAAAGTGTTATCATTGGTAGCATCTATTCCAAAACTACTTAAAAATACATCTGTATTATCTGTAATAGTTGTTGTTATACTTCGTGGAGGATTATCACATAAGATTCTATATTTATTTTCTCTTGGATGTTTTTCAAGTATGTATTTATAATACTCTTTAAATTCAATAAAAATATTATAAGAATTATCTAAATTTTCAATGGATATTACAATAATTTGACCTGGTATAATTTTTGTATATTTAACATATTCTGTTAGTGTAAATCTTAAACCATCATCTTGTTTTTTTATATGCATAGGAAAAGTTTTATTTAATTGTCTATCAGTAATATGAAATTTTACTATATCGCTAGTAGTTTCTTTTATTGTATCTATATCATTTATTTTTATGATTGGACCATTCATAACTACATTATAAAGGTCATGAATTTCTTGAACACTATTTAGATTTATATATTTATCTGAGCCAGAAAAACCACATAATAATCTTGTAGCAATAAATTTATGTCTAAACATGATTCCCCTAAAATATTTTAGGTTATTGTATCAAAAAATTAAAAATAAATCTACAGGAACTTTTTATATACCTTGGCAAAAACTTTTGACATTAAAGGGGGAACTGCATTACCTATTTGCATATAAGTTTTTAGGTATGGTCCTAAAAATATATAGTTATCTGGAAAAGATTGAATCCTTGCTGCTTCTCTTGGTGTCAGGCTTCTTATTTGTGTTGGGTGTATATGTGAATGACAATCCATCTTCATGTGTGCTGTGATAGTCCTAGATGGATTATTTTCAATTAGTTTAAAATACTTATCTTTAAAAACATGATTTCTATGAGCATATGGCATTATATGACTAATACTATCACAAGTAGCATCTCTACCTTGACTTAATATAGAGTATATCTCTTGGTCATTTACATTATTAAATCTTGCCTTATGGTTAAAGACAAATTCAGGGTTAATATTATTATTGATTAGTTTTAAATATTTGTTTAATGGATAATTATTAATAGCAATCTTTTTTCCAGAATCTTCACAATCTATTTCTGTTAAATTCTTAATTTTAGCACACCCCAAAGGCTCTATATGTTCTATGGCATCTTTTAATATAAATCTTGGTTTATTATCAAGTTCTTTTTTTACTTCATTCATAATCATTGATGGTGTAATATTTTTAGATACGGCATAATCTCTATTGACACCAATATATAATAATCTAACTCTTTTTTGAGCAACAGAAAAATCACTTGAATCAAATAAACTATATTCTACATCATAACCTATCTTATTAAAGTCTTCTACTACTTGACTTGCTACTTTATTCATGCCTCTTACATTTTCCATTAAAATAAGTTTTGGTCTGATTTTATCAACTGCTTTAACATAATATTTATACAGTATATTACGGGGGTCATCTATTACCCTTTGTTGATTAGCACTACTAAAAGATTGACAAGGGGGACCACCAATAATTACATCTATATCGGTATCTATATAATCATTAATATTTTCTACTATCTGTTTTATATCCCCTTCTATTACCTTATTAGCTTTTATTTCAGGGTGGTTAAATCTATATGTTTCTAATGCTACTTTTTCTATATCATTTGCAAGTTCAACTTTATATCCCTCTCCTATAAATCCTAAACTAAAACCACCTGCACCACAAAACAAATCAATTATTTTTGGTTTATCTAATGCTTCATTTTTAGATTGTTGTTTATTTCTATATGAGTTATAAAACTTATTTAAAAACTTTAAATTATTACCATTATAAAATGTTAAACTTTTTAGTAATGGTTCATATTCTTTTGTAATGGTTTTTTTAAGTAGTTCTAACTCATCAGATGACGCTATTATTCCTATTTTAATTAACTCTTTAATTACCACTGTCAAATTAATTTCTATATTATCAAAGTCAATATCATGTTTAGCACAATATTTTTTTACTAATTCGTTAATAATATTTATTTTTTCTATATAATATTTTTTATCAGTTTTTAATATCTTACTAATAGATTTAAATAACATTTATTTTTCCATTCTTTTTAGATATTTTTTTAATAGTTTAGCTATATGATTAGCTAATAATGGTGGAACTGCATTACCTATTTGTTTGTATTGTTGTGTTTTTGAACAAGGAAAAATAAAATTATCTGGGAAAGATTGTATCCTTGCTGCTTCTCTTGGTGTAAATGTTCTTTTTTGTGTATGGTCTGGGTGTATAAATTGATTTCCATCTTTATATAAATGTGCTATTATTGTTTTTGATGGCATACTATATTTTTGAACTACATAGCTATTATTAAATACTCTCTTCTTGGGATGAACTAATGATGGTTTTTTTAAATATAGTTCTGACAAGGTCCATTCATTTTTACTCATTTGTTTATATCTTTCAATATCTAAATCATTATGATTTCGTGCTATGTGATGATGAATAGTATCTTGTTTTTTATCTCTTAATATTTGCAAATAATCATTTGTAATTTCTGGTTTATGACTTACCACATTAGAACCTTCACCTGCTTTTAATTTAGGCAAATCAGATATAGCATCAAATACTGTTGTTCTTGGCTGTTCTTTTGATATAAAGTCTAATTCATTATATATATCATTTATATCAAAATCCACTTTTAAATCTTTTCTGATACCTATTATTATAACTCTTTTTCTTTCTTGTGGCACACCAAAGTTTGATGAGTCTAATAGTATTCTATTTTTATCTTCTAAAATATTATAGTTTTTTTTCATATCTTTAAAAATAGTATCTATTATTGATTTACCATTAAGTTTTGTTGATAATATACCTCTTACATTTTCAAATACAAAGAATTTTGGCTTATAGTGGTTAAGTATTTTAATATAACTTTCATACAAATAATTTCTGCTATCACATTTCATACCATTTGGGTCTCTTGCTTTTCCTTGTGATGAAAAAGATTGACAAGGGGGACCACCAATAATAACATCAACAGAATTATCTTTAACTGTTAAATCTATCTTTTCAATAATATCTTTATCTGTAATATCTTTATGTAAAACTCCATTCTCTATTTCATCTTTTGGATAATCGTAGAATTTCATTCTCTCTTTTAATGTATCACAAGCATATTTATCAAACTCAACATGAGATAGTGCTTTGTAGTCTGCTTGGTAAAATCCCTCGGCAAATCCACCTGCACCTGCAAATAAATCTATAAATGTATATTGTTTATTATTAGTAATATTGTTTCTCATTTTTTAATTATATCAAATTATTTTATATTAATCAAGTTATTTATAAAATAATTTTAGTTTTTATATTTCTTAATTAGATTTTCCATATCAATACCCATTTGTATCAATTTTATTAACTCTGGTTTGTCTTTTTTCCAATTATAATAAGTCTGTTCTGTTATGTTGCATCTTTTAGCAATATCTTTAATAGTTATTTTTGATGTATCATCTATATTATTCATACTGAAATTATAATCAATGTTATCAAAACAAATACTTAACTTACCTATTGAGTAATTTATACAATCCACTAACATAAATACCCAGCATATTATCTCTATTTTCACTATACACAGTAATTAGTCTTAAATAGTTGGTATAACCGTCTTTGATATTTTCTTTTACTAATTTTCTTAAATGTGTAATTTCACTTTTAGATAGTGGTTCTTGTAATGCTTTTATATCTTGTGCAAATTGATAGTTGTCTTTTAGTATTTGATATTGTTCTTGTGATAATTCTACCATTTTACACCTCTAAATTATACTTTTGAAGTAGTTGGTTATAAATTGGTATAGTATATTTATATAATTCATTTTGGTCTATGTCTATGTTGCTATCAAGGTCTTTATTTTGAAGTAGTTGCTGTTGGTCTAATATTAAGTTTTCAAATGCTTCATTGATTGCTTCTTCAAGTTCTATATATATTTTATCTTGTAGTTTTACCATAGAGTTATATTGCTCTTTTTGAAGTTCATAGTTATGTATGAATAGTTTAATTTTAGCAATAACAGAAGAGAATGAATACCATGGAGATTGTCTTATAGTATCTATACTTTTTTGTAGTTTAGAAAGAGATAATTTTTTTGATTGGAGCAGATTAAAGTATTTATCTTTAAAGAAGTTAAGTGTCTTATTTTTAGTAGATGACTTTTTAAACTTTTCTATTGTTGATTGAATAATAAATCTATTTTTTGATAAGTTTGAATTGTAGTCATCTATAAATATTGCTATTTTCTTATTAAACTGATTAACTGCTTCTTTTAGAAATCCTAATGCCAAATTGCTATTTAGTGTAAAAGCATCAGATATTGTAGTTGCTGTTTTTTCTATATCTTTTATTGCACTTTTATAAATATCTTCTACTATATCTTCAAAGTTATTATGTTGGGGTGTAAAACCACCATTTATAGCACTTTGTCTTAACTCTTGCTTATTTGGTAATTCAAGTTCAAATATATCTTCTATATCTATTTCAAAATGTGATAGAGATACACTTGGAATATTTAATATATTATTGCTATTTAAAAATGATTTAGTAAATCTTGGGTTTGATAGTTTCACTTCAAATAGGTTATCTATAAACTCTATATTAGTATCTATATCAAGACCATTTGCATTTAGTGTTGCTAATTCTTGCTTGATACTGTAATCTTTATCAAACATATCTTTGATTGTGGTTTGTAGGTTATTCATGGTGTTCCTTTCATATATTATAAGTATCTATTTAAGATTTTTTAAAAAATCATCTACTTCTGTATTGTCTTTTTTTGGGATTAGTGTATTCACTTCATTTTTAATATTGCTAATATCTATATCTTTTAGTGGTGGAGCATCTACTGGTGTATCATTGATAAACTTATCTATTTGATTTTGATTTGCTTTTTCTATCTTTTTTGCTTTGATTTGTTGTGATATAGTTGATTTAATCTTTGGTGCTTTTACTACTGGTGCAATAGGTTCTACATTAAGATTTAAATCTATTGCTAAATTATTGAGTGAATAAATAGTGTCATCTTCTTGATTTGTTGTTTCAAGGTCTTTTATTTGCTCTTTGTATAGTTCATTGTAATATGGTTTGAGTATATTCTCAATATTGCTATTTGAAGATTTTATTTTAATAGTATTAGTAAAGTCATCAGGTATATACAATGACCTTACCTCATATATAGTGTTATCTGCTTCATTTATTACTACATTTTTACCAATATCATATGCTGTTGGATTGATACCAATTTCATTTAATTCTTCTACTGGTTTAATTGAACCTACTTGTAGATTTGATCCTAACTGATGTGCAATTTTTAGTTTAGTATTGTTCTTCATTCCTGATGTTAAACCACTTGAAGTTGATAGATATGATTGAGTTGAATAGAATATTTTAAACCCTTGACTTCTACCAGTTCTTAATATACTTTCTAAATAAAATGATATTTTATCTTGTATATGTCTTTCCTCTTTGGTAGTAGGATTGTAGTCTAATATTTCTGCTAATTCATCAAATAGCAATATTATAAAATCCGTAGTGAATTTTTTCTGTTTAGTATCTTTTAGATATCTCATTCTACTTTTATTGATAAAGTATAATCTTTTAAGTGCTTTGTATAGTGCAATTCTATTATCATCAAATACTTGTATTTTACCAGTATGATATTTATCTTCTAAATCTTTAATTGGTTGTGCTTCAATTCCACCTTTAAAGTCAATCATATAAAATGAATATATCTTATCAAAGTTAGCAAATATAGAGTATAGATATTGGTTCATTGTATTTGATTTTCCACCACCACTTGAACCAAGATTTGCTACACCTTGTGGTATATCTGTGAAGTTTAAGTATCTTGCTAAATATTTACCCTTGATTAAGTCTTTTTTATTGTATTGTTCCCCAATATTTGGAAGTCCAATACCAAGAAAAAGTTTATTTGGTTTTATAAAGTTTTGAATATTTAGTTTTGATAAATCTTGTAGAGTTGGGAATGTATCACTGTATTGTATCATTACCCCATTGTCAATCCATCTTTTAAATTGTAGATTATCTTTTTTTAGCATTTGAGATAGATTATGGCTTAATGAAAAATTTG
>Ga0233448_1001752_pt1 | contig 17109 bp, 13 predicted proteins | sample SI_124_October20_2_FD_183015 | JGI IMG/M metagenome (GOLD analysis project Ga0233448, IMG submission 183015) | Seawater microbial communities from Saanich Inlet, British Columbia, Canada - SI_124_October2016_150_MG | ecosystem: Environmental > Aquatic > Marine > Inlet | place: Canada: British... | reverse complement strand
ATCGATCAATCATTTTAACGACTAACAAGGAGTTTACTACATGGGGTGAGTTTTTTGTTGATGAAAATGTGGCAATACCAATTATTGATAGATTAATACATCACTCAAAAATATTCATGTTAGGAGGTGAGAGTTATCGATTGAAGCAAAAAACATAAGCATTTTTTTGGCCTTAATGGGGTCAATATTAATGTCCGCTAGAGGGTCAAAATTATTGGCCATTGACAACAACTGAAGAATTGAAGGAATTAGGTAAAGTTAGATTGTCTGATTCATTCATAATGAGAGATTTCTTATACAATGAACTGGCTTGCTACTCTGGCATTGAGAATTTACCTGTAAGACCTGATTTAGCAGTGATTATGGGACGAGAACTTTGCCAGAAACTACTAGGAGGCTGTTGTTTCTTCTTTCATATAGCCTCCATTTTTAAAAAATAAGTGTTTAGCAATTAATTGCTGATATCTATATTACACTTAATAATCTAGTTAAATATCGCTATACATAAGGCTAGGTGGGTATCTATTTGTGTGGTAAGACGGCATATTAATCTTACCCTTGATAATAAAACAGATATAAATATAGACAAAACAAGGCTATTATTGCCCGATTATATGACTGTAATTTACAAAATAATCCAATCAAATTGTTAGTTTTTATGGATGTAAAAGGCTGGAAAAATAATTATTCTGGGAGAGATGGATATCTATTGTATTCTGTGTGGCTACAGATTTTGAGATCGTAAGTTAATTGTTAATCTTAATTGGATTAGCCATTTTTTAAAATATTTTCAAATGCCTTTTCTAAGAAATGTTTTTTCTCATTTTTTTGCTCAAAACAACAAATTTTAGGTAACCCTGGGTGATTTTTAATTTTATTGGGCTTATATATATAATCTTCAAATGTGACTAATCCATTAATGCCTCTTCTTGGTTTATTATTTAAAAACCTCTTATTATCAATTTTTGACATTAAATTTAGCAGAAAATCTGCATCACCAATAAAGCAATTAGTGTTGATAGAGATATTTTGTTTCTTGAGTCTTAATATTGCTTGATGTACGACAATAGAGATTGATGCATATGCGCCAATTCTGCCTTTTGTATCTAGATTTCTTACTAAATCTTTCAAATCTTCATCATCTAGTAATTCTATTTTATGTTTTTCTATTTTATCTAAAAAATACTCACTATCTTTCTTTACTTTTTTTGTGGATGTTGCATTTCCACCAAATAACTCTGGCCAAATAAACTGTAACCCTTCTTTTTCAAATACACTTTTAAGTGTTTCTAAATCAATTTTCACAAGCTCAGTATCATACCTTTGTGTTCTGGGTGAACTAGGATATAACTGACTATCAACAAAAGAATCAATACTTGGACTGCTTGTTTTATTTTTAAAAGCATCAAGGATATACTTTAATCTTTGAGAACTAACCTGCTTATCTCTATAGCTTGCATTAATTTTGTATAAATTCACAATCTTTTTAAAATCTTTACATGATTTCCTAAGAAAATCATAGGATGTTACTCTACTCAAGTTATCATTTTGAATTACATTGCTTTTGTAACTTTTAGCAATCATATTAATAATCTTAAGCAGGCTAAGTTTTTTGATTACTGTATTTTCTTTATCTTCGGGCATTTTTCAATCCTGTAATTTAGAGTTAAAGCCTAAAATTAAAATCCAATCTACCCAAATATCTTGTCATTCATAGAACTAACGACGCTAGGAGGCTGTCCGAAAATGCAAACTTTTAAAAATTAACTACAACATACGGTGTATTATCAAGTAATAAAGCGCAATATATTGTGCTGTAAATTTCACAAACTTTATTTTCGGACAGCCTCCTAGTAATATGACTTTCCGATAAATGAGAATAACGCTTTACCATCTGCATCGTTTTGTGGCCTAGCAATTCACCAACCGCAGTTTCGGATGCTCCATTCATTATCAGATAACTAGCTGCTGAATGTCGTAGGTCATGAAATTTAAAATCCTCAATTTCTGCCAGCTTCAATGCAGTAGCAAAAGGTTTTCTAAGATCCATTGATTTAGTCGGGTCAACTTTTGAAGGAAACAGCAACTCTGACCGACTCATTCTTTTTCTATGTTCCAATAATAACTTTAGCGGTTGATCAGATATTGGGATAGATCTTCTTTCACCATTTTTAGTGTCTTCTAAAATTATGCGATTAAGTTTGAAATCAACATCTTTCCATTTTAGGCTCATTATCTCATTTCTTCTCATGCCAGTTGATAAGGCCAAAACCACAACAATGTACAAAAATTTATTGGGAGACATTTTACAGGCATCAAGAAAAAGCTTCCTTTCTTCTTCACCCAGATATCTAACCCTACCTCTTGGTTCTTTGGGTTTTGAAACTTTCGACATGGGGTTGGAATTGATCCATTCCCACTCTCTTAAAGCAATATTTAACGCATGAGATAATGCCGACATATAACGCACGACAGTTGCGGGGGATTTTTTGTTACCAGCCTTATTTACGTCATTTAATAATTTATCCCGTTGCTCAACCAAAACAGAAGGTCTGATGTCAGATAGACTCATTTTACCAATCTGATCCTTCCACCATTTAAGTTGAATTGCTTGTACTCTTTTTTTCTTTGGGTGTTTTTCTAGCACGTCATTATGGTAACGGTCTATTAGATCCGCCATTGTCCGCTTTTTGTTGTCGCTAATTCTAAAGTGTTTGCCATCCTTCATGGCTGATTCAACTTTTTTCGCCCACTGTTTGGCATCAGTTTTTCTTTCAAAGGTTGCGGTTTCTGTTGGGTAACCTTTTATTCGGACTTGTACTCGGTAAGTTACATCTCCATTTTTTCCTGTTCGTTCTTGTATGTAGGCCATATCATTATTTCTCTTATGCTGCAAAATATAATAATATCATTAAATACAGATATATAACAGACATTAAATATGAATTTGGTGCAAAATGGTGCAATTAATAGGCATGTGAAATTCTTAGTGGATAGTGATATTTAGGAGGTTTTGTTACTGTGTTTTACTGTCTATTACTGTGGATTGTTGAATTCAATTGCACCAAATCTGCACCATTGGAGCATGTTAGTGATTGATGAATTGCTTGAAACCCGCATGAGAAGTGGAGCTGGTGATGGGACTCGAACCCGCGACCGGCTGATTACAAATCAGCTGCTCTACCAACTGAGCTACACCAGCATTGTTGATATATTGCTTTGAAGAGATGGATTCTAACTAATTCTTAATTTATTGGCAATCTTTTGTTGAAAATTTTATTATTGGATCTTCTTTTTTTATGAATTTAGCAATTTCGGGAGGCATAACATACTTTTTTTTACTTCGGTAAGTTAGCCAATATTTTTTATCTTCTTTCAATCGTGACTTAATTATTGTAACAATATTATGTGTTAGCAATTCTTGCTTTCGGCTTTCTGCACCACGAATATTTTTGTACAGACCCAATGATATCGCACCCTTATTCTCTCCTTCGGTAAACAACCAAGACTCCTGATAGCCTTGCGATCTCAAATAATCAATCATATCTATAGATTTTTTCATTGTTGCAGGAGCGGGATAAATAACCCAAAAACCAGATTTTTTCCTAGAGACCTGTTTATTCAGCTTTGGCTTTAGCCCCAAACTTTTAAAAACACTCATTACTTTTTTGGCTTTTCGCTTAGAATTAAAAATACCAACCTGATGACATAATCCTGCTTGATTATTGGCATTAACAATTGATTTTTTTTCTTTTGATACGATTAACCATTCATCAGTAACCTCATCTGTTTTTCTATTATTTTTTTGAGTTTTTACATTGTCCACTTCACTCAACAAATACAACTTCTGCGTCAAAGAAGATGATTCTATAGAAGCATTAGACACTTGAGAAGATTGATAAAACACACTTCCCCATAAAATAATCAACAAATTGGCAACCAGCAAAGCCATAAACAACCACTTCATTATATATCCTCCGCAACCACCAAAACCCCCTTAAACACCAACAACACATCAAGACAGCATGAATATTTGAGCAATCGGCAGAACAATTCTGCATTTCCACCTGTTAAGAAAATATCCATTTCAAACTGCTGATTTGCAAGCACATCATCAATCACACGCTCAATAAATCCAGCAACAGCATTATAAACACCTTTAATAACGGCTTCACTGGTATTATTTGCTAACAAATGGCTTGATAGCAAATCAGACTCCAAAGTAATTAAACTCGTCTGTGATACCAATGACTGCTGCATAACATCTACCCCAGGAATTATCAACCCGCCTAAATGCTCACCAAAATTATTAACCACATCAATTGTTACCGCTGTTCCGCAGTCAACCACACAAAATGCCCCTGAGCATTGTGATTTTGCACCAATCATAGCAACCCATCGATCAACACCTAATTTATGGTATTCCAAATAGGCATTTGTTATTCCAAAATCAAAAGATTTTGTCTCTAAAAAAATTATGGGTAACTGCCAGTTCAGGACAACCCAGTTTTCAATAGATTTTTTTACTTCTTGCTTTCCAACAATAACTGCAATAATCCTAGATGGCTGAGTTAAACTTGACCACTTTTTAAATATTTTAGCCATTGACACACCATTTTCATGTCGCTCACCAGCATAATTAATTAGCTTTTTATCATGAGAATAACAAACCCATTTGGCCCGAGTATTTCCTATATCCAGTAATAAATCCATCATACAAACACTTTATGTTTAAAAGTACCATCCCTAACAGATAAATTTCCAACCTAAGCACAATAAAAAATAATTGAATCAATTTATATTTATAAGGAATGACAATAAATCAAAGAATAACACAGACACAATAAAGTCTAATATAAATTTCACCCAAAACACTTAACAATTCAAATAAGCCATGTAGAATGCACGCAATAATTTTCTACAAAACTGGAGCAAAAATGCAACGCTGGAATGAATTTAGTCTCACCATGAAAATCATGACCGCAATGCTTGTGGGAATGACATTAGGTATTATTTTAAGCCTTTCATTTAATCAGTACAGTGGTCTTTACCAAGGCACATGGAATAATGCTAATGAGCAAGGTAAATTTCAAATATACATAGATAATAATAGCAACATATCATCAGGAAATTGGCAATCGAGCAACGTTAAATCATGTCAAATAAAAGGTGCTATTGATGCTAAGGGAAAAATCACCTGGCAAGATTGCAATGATGTTAAAGGCACATTAAAAGTATCATTAAAAGACAGGACTGTATCCTGCAAAACATGTCAACTGGGACAACTGGTCATTTCTGGAAAAAAAGAATCCAGTAATATTCATGACGTCCTTATCCAACAAATATTCTTTGTTATTGGTAGCATTTTTGTATCATTGCTGAAAATGATGGTCGTCCCACTTGTTTTTGTGTCGCTTATCGGTGGAATTACAGCACTAGGTGACGTCAATGCGTTAGGCAGAATCGGGGCAAAAGCATTAGCACTCTATTTATGTACTACAGCCATTGCAATTACAATCGCTTTATCATTGGCAGTTATCATTGCCCCAGGCCAAGGTTTTAACGCTGATGAAACGGCTACCTTTCAAGGCAAAGAAGCACCATCTCTAAGCAATGTTATCATCAATATGGTTCCAAGCAATCCAGTTTCTGCAATGGCTGATGGCAACATGCTTCAAATTATTGTCTTTGCATTATTATTTGGTATTGCCATCACTTTGGCAGGAGAAAAAGGTAAGCATGTCCTCAATTTTTTCGACGATTTGAATGAAGTTATTATGAAACTGGTCGAAATTGTCATGAAATTAGCACCACTGGGTGTTTTTTGTCTCATAACCAAAACATTTGCTACTCAGGGAATTGAAATCATACTGCCATTGGCAAACTATTTCTTTGTTGTAGTGACTGCTTTGATACTACATGCTTTCGGCACATTTGGCCTATTGTTACAGATATTGGGTAGATTTAATCCGCTGACTTTTTTCAAGAAAATGCGTTCTGTCATGATTTTTGCGTTCAGTACCGCCAGCAGCAATGCAACCATTCCCGTCACCCTCAAATCTGCTGAAGAAAAAATGGGGGTTAAAAACTCAGTTGCATCATTTACAGTTCCGCTGGGGGCGACTATCAACATGGATGGAACAGCCATTATGCAAGGTGTTGCAACCGTTTTCATCGCTAATGTTTACGGGGTTAATCTTGATTTATCTGACTATCTGACCGTTATTACAACAGCCACGCTGGCCTCAATTGGTACTGCAGGAGTTCCAGGAGTTGGCTTGATTATGCTGGCAATGGTGTTAGCACAAGTTGGACTGCCTGTTGAAGGCATTGCTTTAATTATTGGTGTAGATCGTTTATTGGATATGCTGCGTACAGCAGTCAATGTAACGGGAGATACAGCCGTAACTTGTATCATTTCAAAAAGTGAAAACGCTATTGATCTTGAAACTTTCAATGACCCGAAAGCAGGGTCTTCCATTACATAATAAGATTTTAATCCAAAACTTCAATTTGGTTGTAAACGCATAAATAACTCACAACCAAATTGAAATTTTGCGCCTCCCCACTAGGAGGCTGTCCGAGAACTCAGATCTTCGTCAAATCAAGGCATAAAATTGTCGAAAAAGCGCAGTTTACTGGTGTAAATGAGCATTTTGAGCCAAATTTTAACGCAGTTCTGGAGGAAAGATGCGTTTTCGGACAGCCTCCTAGGAGCTTGTCCGAGAATGGCAATTATTTATCATTCTTTTTTCGACCTTTAAATTCAGCAATATGGCGAATAATTTCCTGCATAGGTATATCTTCAAAACTACCAAACTCAATAAGTGCCTGTTTGATCAGCTGATTTATATCATCAACAACCTCTGACTCATCATCAGCCAGAGTAATTTTTTTTAATCCTCTCAAACCACCCACTTGAATTTTAATTGACTTATTATGAGGTAATAATTCATAGGCAGAATGCAGTTTCAAAGCAAATTTTGCATTGACTTTCAATAAATGCAGATATTTAAAACAAGGTGCTTGCGCTTCGACCGATTGACACCCCACTCCTTTTCGCCCTGCCAAATAAAAATGAGAGGCTCTTAAACACCGACAATGGTTTTGTAAGATCGCTTTCTCAAAAGGACAGACAATTTCATTGATATCATTTAAAACTTCTTTGTATGCTTGCTCATCAACCATAATTCTACAACTGTTGTTTAAATTTATGTAATTTACGTCGCTCCCGCTTATTTGGCCTATTTGACGGTGCTTGTTGCTCTTTACGCCGAATAGCGGTTGCATCAACTCTTGCCTGAATACTTTCTGCTGATTCTGTATACAGTTGACAGGCTTCTTTTGCAGGTCTGCGTTGTTTATTAATTGCGGCCACAGTAATATTCCACTCAACAGAAGCTTTATGAATTCTAATCTCAACCCCTGCTTGAATCTCTTTACTTGGCTTTATTCTTTGCCCATTGATATGAATTTTACCACCATTAATCGCTTCTACGGCAAGTTGTCTGGTCTTAAAAAAACGGGCGGCCCAAAGCCATTTATCTATTCGTAACTTTTCTGGTGGATTAATTTCTGTCATTTGAAAGCACTTAAAAAACTTAGTCGATATAATTATTGACTTAGAAAATAATGCATCCTCCATCATTTTAGTTAAAATTAAACCTAGAATAATCAATAGAGAGAGTGCTTAAGACCTGAGTTCTCGGACAACCTCCTAGGAGGCTGTCCGAAAACTCATCTTTCCGCCAACTCTGCGTTAAAAATGATCTCAAAATGCTCATTTACACACGTAAACTGCACCTTTTCGACAATTTTATGCCTTGATTTGACGAAAACCTGAGTTCTCGGACAACCTCCTAGGAGGCTGTCCGAAAATAGAGTTTGTGAAATTTACACCGCAACATATTGCGTTTTATTACTTGATAATACACTGTATATTGTGGTTAATTTTTAAAAGTTTGCATTCTCGGACAGCCTCCTAGGTTAAAGCAATTATTTGAAGTAAACCTTTACATTTTATAAAAAAAATAAAAATACTGTATAAACTTAAGTATAACATCCCAAAAATATAAAAAATTTGGATCTCAATATGAATAAGAAAGAAAATAGAAAAAATATACGATACCGAGTACACATACCCGTTCACATTTCAGTAAACCCAACCATCCAACTTGATTGTTTTACCCACAATTTAAGTTACACGAGTATTTTTTTAATATTGAATAATCCAGATAATGATAGCATTTTTACAGGACAACTATCCAACCTAACCATAAAAATTTCAACAATTATACCATCGGAAACAGACTTTATATTACCCTGCTCAATTCAACATGTTTCCAAATCTGGCGCAGGTATTTCATTCAATTTAAATAACAAAGAAGATAAAGCAAAAATATTCAAAATATTTGAATATGTTTTAAATATTCCCATATCAAACCGTTTAATCCGCATGACACCAGAAAACACATTGGTAAAATTAAAAGACTGGTCAAAGGAAATTGCAACAAGTATTGCATTGCGAGAAAACATCCATTTAGATGAATCTCATTGGAGCTATATCAATAACTTGAGAAACTTTTATGACGAATTCAAGTATTCACCGTCTCTTGATATTTTTAATAAATACCTTGAAAGCAAATCAATTAATCTTCAAACAAAAATCAACACTTGTTTTCCACTAGGCTTTGACAACCAGGCCATTAAAATTTCAGGTTTACCCTGTTTGATCCAACAATATTCCAGAACTGAAAAATACAAGTTATCTCACCGATCAATCACATCCAACAATGAACATGAGTTTGATAATATACAATTTAATGGGCAATCATATTACATGACAAAAAATGGTTGTCTGGCCGATTTAACACAATGGAATCAGCAAACAGTATTTTTTTTAGCCGAACAGGAAGGTGTCTTTTTGACTCAAAAACATTGGGAAGTCATCAATCTAGTCAGATTATTTTACAGCCAATACGCAACCTCGCCACACTTAAAAATAATCATTAAATTATTAAGTAATTCAAGTTTAGCCATTGACCAGGAAGAATTATTGACATTATTTCCAAAACAAACAAGCCGACAAATTGCTCATATTTCAGGGATACCTGAACCATTTGATACGTTATAAATTGATTAGAGTTAGGGACGATTCAAAATTAATCTTTATATTTACTCGAGCAGTTGCCCACAGGCTTCGTTACTCAAACAGTTGCATAGTTCGACTATGCGCCTGTTTTCGTGCCTTGCCTGTGAACAAAATATCTTCGCAAATTGTAAAGGTTATTTTTGAATCGTCCCTTAGACTGAATTAGAATTCAGCCTCTCAACTTTGTGACTACTTATCAGAAATCCACCCGAGAACTTAGCTTTTCGTCAAATCAAAGTATACAATTGTCAAAAAAGCGCAGTTTATGTGTATAAATGAACATTCTGAGGCTGTTTTTCCTCGATACCCCCTTGAGGGGTAAATACAGAATTGACAGAAATATGAGTTACTGGACAGTCTCTTAGACCATTCCAACCATATGATAGCCACCATCAACATATAAAACATCACCAGTCATTCCTGACGCCAAATCAGAGGCTAAAAATGCCGCCACATTACCAACCTCGTCAATGGTGACGTTTCTTTTAAGAGGTGAAGCATTTTCAGAATACTTTAACATTTCTCTAAAATCTGAAATTCCTGCGGCAGCCAAGGTTCTTATTGGCCCTGCAGATATCGCATTAACTCTGATTCCCTCTGGCCCCAAACATTGTGCCATGTAGCGAACATTGGCCTCTAAACTTGCCTTAGCTATTCCCATTACATTGTAATTAGGGATCGTTCTGACCGCTCCCAAATAACTCAGCGTCAATAGTGATGCATTACGACCTTGCATCATGTTTCTACCCGCTTTCGCCAATGCTGAAAAACTGTAAGAACTGATATCCTGAGCCATTTTAAAACCTTCACGAGTGACATTATCAAGATAATCCCCCTCTAACTCCTCTTTATTGGCAAAAGCAACGGAATGCACAATGATGTCCACATGATCCCAATAATCATCCAGTTTTTCAAATACCTGATTGATTTCTTCATCATTACTGACATCACAAGGCAAAACAATATCCGAATCACATTCAGACGCTAGTTTTTCAACACGACTGGTTAATTTTTCATTTTGAGCTGTAAATGCTAAGTTGGCACCTTCTCTTTGCATTGCTTTAGCAATACCCCAGGCAATTGAACGAGTACTTGCAACACCTACAATCAGTGCATTTTTATTTTCTAAAAATCCCATGACACTCTCCTTATATTTTATAGTTATTGTTAATTTGAAGTGGTTTTTAGTGATAATACTCGCAATAAACGGTAGTTTAAAATGGTTTATCGCAAATAAACCAAATAATTGTTAAAAACCTGCATAAGCTGCAATCTAAGATGTTATTTCAACGTAAAAAAACACCTTTTATTTCATTGGTTCGACCAATAGCTGGGGATCAATTTGTCGCTTAAATAAATTCATACGCCAATCAAGATGTGGACCCGTTACTCTACCCGTTGCCCCCACTTCGGCAATTTTCATTCCTTGTTTGATAACATCTCCTTTTTTGACCACAATTTTACTTAAATGTAGAAATGAGGAGCTTAAACCTTGCCCATGATCCAAAATCAACGTACCTCCTGAAAAAAACATATTGGAATGCGTCATCGTAACAATGCCGTCAGCAGGAGCAACAACACCAGTACCTGTTGGAACTGCAACATCAACTCCAAAATGAGGTCGCTTAGGTTTACCGTTTAAAATTCGCTGACTACCATAAACACCTGATATACGACCTTTAACAGGCCAGATAAAACCTGTTTTATAATCAGTTCGTAGCGCATTTATTTTTCTCGCCTTTCTGCTCAATGCATATTCTTTATAGATACGATCCAAATCTTTTTTATTGGGTGTCACTTTCCGTTTGGGTAAATTATTAATCCGTTGAATTTTATATTTTCGCTTTTTCACTTTGATGGTTTGGAAATATTTCCCACCATTTGGAAAGGTGGCCTGAATTTTTAAACTGTTTTTTTCATCACGCCCAAAACCGATGAGAAAATCACCTTGGGTAGAAACAGAAATTGGCTTTTTATTGATGAATATTTTAGTTTTTGGCAACGTTTTTCCGATCAATAAACCACCTTGCTTAGCATAACCATTCCATTGCAATTCTATTTGATCAGACATCGCTTGCTGAGAGACCGCAATAGCCAATAAACTACTTAATAATATTTTTTTAACATAAAACATAGCTAGTTATTTCTCCATAAAAATTATCACCATGAAGTGCATCAAGACAATAAAGAAAAAACGTCATGATCTTCGTGCGCTTCATGGTAAAAAATAACCACAACAACAGTTGATAAAGGAGGTATGCAACAAATAAATACCCAAATTGCACAGTATTTATTTATTGCCTACCCCTTAAATTTTGACGTATCAATTTGCCTGCAAAAACTTTGTTTTTTCGACACATCAAAATATACCCCGTATATTACCTGTAAAATAGCTTACACAACCAGACAAACTGGTAATTTTTATAGAATTTTAAAAGAAATTGCTTTACCCTGCTGATCATTGCAAATAATAACTCAGGAAAATCATGGAAAACGGAGAACGAATACAAAAAGTGCTGGCTCAGGCGGGAATTGCATCAAGAAGAGAAATCGAACGAATGATCGAAGATGGTTTGATTAAGGTCAATGGAAAAAAAGCCAAAACAGGCCAGAAAATCACGGGCAAAGAAAGCATTATGATTGGCAAACGAACCATTCATTTAGACAGAAGACAAATTGATAAAAATGACCACCAATACATTATTTACAATAAACCCGAGGGTGAAATTGTCAGCACCAATGACCCTGAAGGCAGACCCACAGTCTTTAGAAATCTACCCAAAATAAAAAAAGGAAAGTGGATTGCGGTGGGACGTTTGGACATCAACACCCGTGGCCTGTTAATTTTCACTACGAATGGCGAACTGGCTCATCGACTCATGCATCCATCATATGAAATTGAAAGGGAATACGGTGTCAGGGTTTATGGTCATGTCAGCTCTGAGGTATTAAACAACTTACAACAGGGTGTTGAATTAGAAGATGGTGTTGCACAATTTCATAACATTAGAGAATTTAGAAGTGAAGGCAGTAATCATTGGTACCACGTCACGTTAAGCGAAGGTAAAAACCGAGAAGTCAGACGACTCTGGGAGTCTCAGGAAGTCCCCGTTAATCGTCTAATCAGAATTCGGTACGGCACCGTCAACTTACCTCGCTCACTGAAAAAAGGTAAATCTGAAGAGATTAAAAAAAGTGAGTTAAAACAACTTTTTAAACTTGTTCAATTAGATTACCCAAAATAGATACAAGTTATTTATTTGAACTACGGATAAGGGGAAGCGAAATAAATAAATATCCAAATTACGCAGGATTTTTGTTCGCCTTTGAGGCGCAAAAGTAGGCGTATAGTCGAACTATACAATTATTTTTGCAACAAGAAAGGCGGACAAAAATACAAGCAAGTTGGATGTTTATTTATTGCGCATCCCCTAAGCACAGTCGCCATAAACACGAATGGTGCTCATCCGTGATTCTCAAATATTTTGTTACTTTGCCCCAAAAGCAAAGTATTCTAATTTTAAATACATAGGGAGAAAATTCATCATGACAGTTTTAGTCTGCGGTTCTTTTGCTTACGACAATATCATGGTTTTTAATGATCGATTTAAAAACCACATTTTACCCGATAAAGTACACATGTTAAATGTTTCATTTCTAGTCCCCGAATTAAGAAGAGAATTTGGCGGCTGCGCAGGTAACATTGCTTATAACTTAAATTTATTAGGCGGTGACGTTAAACCCGTGGGGACAATCGGTGAAGACTTTACACCTTATGCCAAATGGATGGATCAATGTGGCGTGAGTCGTGAACTGTTAAAAACCATCGATAACACATTCACGGCTCAAGCTTATATCACCACTGACCTCGACGACAATCAGATCACCGCATTTCATCCTGGTGCAATGAATGAGGCACACACCAATCCAATCACAGCCACTGACAATGTACAAATGGGTATTATTTCACCTGATGGCCGTCAAGGCATGATTGACCACTCAACCCAGTTTGCCGAAGCAAATATCCCCTTTATTTTTGACCCAGGCCAAGGCATGCCGATGTTTGATGGTGATGACTTACTTAAATTCATCGATCAGGCAACTTGGTTAACATTGAATGATTATGAATCTCAACTCATGCAGGAAAAAACAGGCTTAACTTTGGAAAAAATTGCAGAAAGAGTTGAAGCAGTCATTGTAACACTGGGTGGCGAAGGGTCTAAGATTTATACTGCTAGTAAAGTCATTGAAATTGAAGTGGCCAAAGCCAGAAAAATTAATGACCCTACAGGTTGTGGCGACGCTTATCGCGGTGGCTTAATGTACGGCATGACAAACAAGTTGGACTGGGAAACCAGTGGGCGAATTGCAGCTTTATTAGGCTCAATGAAAATCGAACATCATGGCACTCAAAATCATAAAATAACACTTGATGAATTTAAGGATTATTTTAAAGAAGTGTATGGATATAGTTTTTCGTAAACGAGACATTGATTCCCACAACAAAATGTGGGAATCAAAATAACATCATCTTAGGTAACGCGCAATATGGGTAGTTTATTTGTTGCGCGTTACCTTAAAGCTTCAATAAGCCATTAAGTGTTGCACTTGGACGCATCGCACAGGTTAATTTAGCTTGGTCGAAAAAGTAATAAGCCCCAGTATCAACCACCTGCCCTTGAGCTGAGTTTAACTCATCAATAATTTTACCTTCATTCTCAGCAAGTCCTTGAGCCAATTTAGCAAATGATGATTGCATATCAACATCATCCACTTGCTCTACCAATGCTTGCGCCCAATACATTGCCAAATAATAATGGCTACCTCGATTATCCAGTTCATTCACTTTACGTGATGGCGATTTATTGCTTTCCAGAAATTTTGCAGTTGCAACGTCTAAAGTTTCAGCTAAAATTTTGGCTTTTGCATTGTCATTCGTCACGCTAAAATGCTCCAATGATGCCGCTAACGCTAAAAACTCACCTAACGAATCCCATCTCAAATGCCCTTCTTTTTGGAATTGTTGAACATGCTTGGGGGCAGATCCGCCAGCCCCTGTTTCGAATAATCCTCCACCATTCATCAAAGGAACAATAGATAACATTTTTGCACTGGTACCTAATTCCAAAATAGGGAAAAGATCGGTGAGATAATCTCGTAAAACATTGCCTGTCACGGAAATAGTATCCTGACCATCTTTAATTCTTTCTAAAGAAAAACGAATCGCTTCAACAGGTGATTTAATTTGAATATCCAAACCTGAAGTATCATGATCTTGTAAATATCGATTCACTTTTTCAATCAAATTGGCATCATGAGCACGCTTAGAGTCAAGCCAAAAAATAGCAGGGGTTGTGGTTATTTTTGCGCGATTAACTGCCAGCTTAACCCAATCCTGAATGGGTGCATCTTTTACCTGACACATTCTCCATATATCGCCTGATTCGACGGAGTGCTCAATCAAAACATCACCTTTAGCATCTATTACACGAACAACACCATCAACTTTAATTTCAAAGGTTTTATCGTGAGAACCGTACTCTTCCGCTTTTTGCGCCATCAAGCCAACATTTGGCACACTCCCCATGGTGGTTGGATCAAATGCCCCATGTTTTTTACAAAACTCAATGGTTTCATGATAAATCCCCGCATAACAATTGTCTGGAATAATGTATTTGGTATCATGCAATTGACCATCAGGCCCCCACATTTGTCCTGAAGAACGAATAGCGGCAGGCATAGATGCATCAATAATGATATCACTGGGCACATGCAAATTTGTAATACCTTTATCTGAATCTACCATAGCCATTTCAGGTCGTAATTGATAACAAGCCTGAATATCGGCTTCAATCTCTGCTCGCTTATCATCATCCAAAGATTTGATTTTTGCTTCCAGATCTCCCATGCCATTATTCGGATCAATACCTAATTTTGCAAATATTGAAGCATGTTTATCAAAAACATCTTGAAAAAAAACACCAACAGCATGACCAAAAATAATAGGATCGGATACTTTCATCATGGTGGCTTTAAGGTGTAACGACATGAGAATATTTTTATTTTTAGCATCATCAATTTCTTTAGACAGAAAACTTCTCAATGCTTTTTTACTCATCACAGAAGCATCAATAATTTCATCTTTTTGCACATTAACAGTTTCTTTAAATATGCTGACATTACCTTGCGAATCTTTAAATTCAATTTTCACATCACCCGCATTTTTAATAACCACCGATTTTTCACTTGAAAAAAAGTCCCCTGAATCCATGTGGGCTACATGTGATTTTGAATCGGCACTCCATTTTCCCATGGAATGTGGATTATTTCGTGCATATTGTTTAACTGAACCTGGTGCTCGTCGATCAGAATTGCCTTCTCTTAATACTGGATTAACCGCACTGCCTTTGACCTTGTCATATTGACTCTTGATGGCTTTTTCTTCATCTGTTTTAGCGTCTTCAGGATAATTAGGCAACGCATAACCTTGTTCCTGCAATTCTTTTATTGCCGCTTGCAATTGTGGTATTGATGCACTGATATTAGGCAATTTAATGATATTAGCTTCAACTGTTTTTGCCAAATAGCCTAATTCAGCAAGATCATCTAAAATTCGCTGATCATCGGTTAAATAATCTGGAAAATTCGCAATAATTCGACCAGCCAGTGAAATATCCCGCGTTTCCACCTCGACATTTGCAGCCGTAGTAAATACCTTAATAATTGGTAATAAAGAAGCCGTTGCCAAAGCAGGAGCTTCGTCGGTAATGGTGTAAACTATTTTCGGGGATTTTTTCGACATATTGTATCCTTAGGAATTTATTTTAGGATGATCTTACACGTTATCAGTGAAACTCTACTATACTATTTTTTTATGGAAAATAAAGAAACAAATAGCGAAGAAACACCTCAAAACAGCACTGGAAAACTATGGAATCGTAACTTTACTTTAATCTGGCAAGGCCAGTTTATTAGTTTATTAGGGTCTCAGGCTTTTTTAATTTCACTGATGTTCTGGATTAAAGATGCAACCCAGTCTGCCACTGTTTTAGGATTGGTTATGATGGCTGCCAGCATTCCCACCGTCATCATCAGCACGGTTGGCGGAGCATTGGCAGATAGGTTTGACCGAAAAAAAATTATTGTTTTAATGGATATGATCGCAGGTGTCGCGGTCTTGTCTTTAGCGGCCATGATGTATTTCATGGGAGAACACACCAATTTAGTGATTGCTTACATCACATTTACTGCCATGGTACTTGGTATTACAGGTGGCATTTTTAGGCCCACTATTTTAGCTGCCTTACCCGATTTAGTCCCCAAAGACAAACTAAACAGTGCCAATGCCATTTCTCAAGCAACCATTCAATTTGCAACGTTACTGGGTAGTGGTGTTGGTGGCGTATTGTACCGAGTATTAGGCGCCCCCTTACTGCTATTCATTGACGGCATTACCTATTTAATTTCCGCATTAAGTGAATCTTTCATCACATTACCCAAGAAATCCAAGACGGAGGAAGAAAAAGAAGACGAACCTGTGGGAAAAGTTTGTGGAAAACTATGTCGAACGGTTGGCACTTTTATTGCTGATACCAAAGAAGGGTTTTTATATTTGATCAAAAGAACAGGCATGAAAGAGTTTTTTTATGTCGCAGGATCAATTAACTTTTTTGTCATTCCATGCACCGTTTTATTGCCATTTTATGTAGAAGATTACCTCCATCAACCACCTGACTGGTTTGGTTTTATTACCGCAGCATTAGGCGTTGGGTCAATGTTTGGATTTGCCATTGCAGGGGTATTCAAATTTACTGGCAAGGCTAGATTGGTAACTATTTCAATTGCTTTTATCGGCATGTCGGTCATGTTAGCTTGCTTAGGGCTGGTTCACAATCCTTATCACGCATTATTGGTGATGGCAATCACTGGCATGTGCAATGGTTTTCTCAATGTCAACA
>Ga0233448_1001751_pt1 | contig 17122 bp, 12 predicted proteins | sample SI_124_October20_2_FD_183015 | JGI IMG/M metagenome (GOLD analysis project Ga0233448, IMG submission 183015) | Seawater microbial communities from Saanich Inlet, British Columbia, Canada - SI_124_October2016_150_MG | ecosystem: Environmental > Aquatic > Marine > Inlet | place: Canada: British... | reverse complement strand
CAGCCTTTTCAGGCTAAACTTGTGCTCATGGACTATGCAGCAAATCTGGCCCTGTTGAACATCGAAGATTCAAATTTTTGGCACGGATTAAATCCGATAGAATGGTCACCGGTAAAATCCAAGACTAAAGCTGATGCTGACAAAGTTTACTCATTAAAAATAAAATCTGTTCAAGAATGGGAAGTTGAGTCAGGCACAATCGAACGCATGGCTGTAGGACACCGCGGAGTCAGCGATGCGTGGTTAGCGCTGCTGAAACTGAGTGGTGTTTCAAAAAGCGGACAGGGATTTCCGCTGTTACAGGATAACGAAACTGTAGGGATGATTCTTGAGGCCGGTAAAGGAGAAGCGAAAGCAATTCCCTCGCAAATGCTGCTTGAGTTTTTAGCACATGCAGGCAGTGGTTCCTACAAGAGTTTAGCACATCGTGGTTTTAGCTGGCGTAGACTTCCGCAACGCAGCACAGCAGATTATTTTCAAATTCCACCGGAACTTCCGGGCATATGGATCAGTCGAATATTGCCTTACGGTACAGGTTCCGATGTTTTACAGCGCGGGGATTATTTGACAAAAATAGGCAAATGGCAACTTTCACATGAAGGTAAAATAAAACATCCGGAATGGGGACTTTCGCTTTTTGATCTGCTTTTTTTGGATCAGCTTAAGGTCGGAGATTCTTTGGAACTTGAACTGATACGTAATGGAAAAGCTATAGTTTTACAAACGAGAGTTTCTGCCTATGAAGAAGATGGACGTACAGTACCTTTGAAAAGAGTAGGACATCCTCCACGTTATGCGATTCAGGGCGGATTTTTATTTCAGGAATTGAGTTTAAATTACCTCTCCATGTGGGGAGCAAACTGGAGATCACGTGCGCCAGTACGTTTACGTTTATTTTTAGAACAAAATAAGACTGTGTTGATGGATGATAATTATAAAAACGTAAAAGCTAAGTCCGCATCCCAAAATACTGAGTCTGCTCCGCGTGTCGTTCTGGTAACGCAGGTTATCCCTGATGAGATTAACATAGGTTACCAAAAACTTTCAAATGCCATTGTCCTGCGGATTAACGGACAGGAGATACGACGCCTCAAGGATGTTGGCGAAGCTTTTTTGAATCCTGAAACAGAATTTCACCGCATTGATTTTCTGCCGGGTTCCGACCGTCTGAGTGTTATTTTACCTGTTGCAGGTCTCAAGCAGTCAAATCAACGGATAAAAAACAATTTCCGTATTCCGAAACTTCAATCATACTAAGCAATAAAAATCATTCTTCTTTAATATTTGCTCTTTAGTTCAGAAATTAAAATACAATGAAAATTCTTGCCCGTGATCATAAGCAGTTAAATACTTATCTGAAAGCCGCCAGTCAGTGGATTGGTGAAGAAACTCTACGCTGCTTTCCGGACGGAGAACCAAAAGAGTATCTCTATGATCTAATGCGTGACTATCCACAACGTGGAGGAAAACGCTTCCGACCTGCATTGCTCTTGCTCTGTTGCGAATTATTCGGCGGTGATCCGGAAGACGCTCTGACTTCTGCAGTTGCCCTTGAGTTATTTCATAATTTTGCACTGGTGCATGATGACATCGAGGACGAATCTTTGCTACGCCGTGGAAAACCGACTTTACATCTCCAACACGGAATTGCACTTGCGCTTAATTCCGGAGATGCTTTGCTGGGTCTGGTACATGAGACTCTACTGAATAACCACACAAGATTGTCAAGCGCACTTTCTTTGCAGATTCACCGGCATTTGAACAAGGTCATGCGGGCTACTTTTGAAGGACAGGCTCTCGATATCGGCTGGGTCGCAAAAAGAACTTTTCCTGACCGTGCAGAATACCGTGAAATGATTGGCAGGAAAACAGGTTGGTATTCCGGAAGAGGTCCCTGTCAGTGCGGAGCATTGATTGCTGGTGCTGCGGAGTCAGAACTGGAAGCAGTCGGTAGTTTTGGAGAAGCGATTGGTATCGGTTTTCAGGTTCGTGATGATTTGTTGAACTTAACAGAAAAAAGTGAAAATGAAGCTCCAAGTGCTGGTGCCGGTGGTTATGGAAAAGAGCGCGGTGGAGACATCGCCGAAGGAAAGCGTACCTTAATCACTATCGAACTGCTGGAACGTCTTGCTGAAACAGATGCGGAACGTGTACGCAATATTTTATTAGCAGAACGGGAACAAGTCTCAGAGGCTGATATAGACTGGTGTATATCCCGTGCTGAAAGTACAGGTGCCTTGGATGCAGCGGCGGTTTACTGTCAAAAACAGGCAGGGCTCGCTTCATCAGCTTTGAGAAAACTTCCCGAACATCCCGCCAAAGCATTGCTTGGAGAACTTGTTGACTATTTGACAATAGACCGAAAAGCTTAAGCAAGACTAAAAAAAGAATCGACTTATCAACATAAAACTGATAAAAATGGGAGTTAGCTTTTAATCTGTAAATTTTACAGCTTGCTCAAAACAATGCGGATCACATGGCCAGAACTGAAGAAAATTTGTTTAATTTACTGGCTGTACCGATTAAAACTAAAGGTTATGAGCTGATAGATGTCGAATTTAACCGGCATGGTTCAGAGCAGACAATACAGTTATTTATTGACGGTCCGCATGGAATCGGGATGGATGACTGTGTCACTGTTAATCAGGTGGCTATGGAGGTTTTGGGTAGTGATGATCCTATTTTTGAAACAAATGCACTGGAAGTTTCATCACCCGGAATTTTCCGCAAATTAAAAACACCTGAACACTTTAAGGCTTTCAAGGGGCAGCGTATTAAGGTGCGACTGCAGCAAAAGATACAGGGAGTCAAGAACGCAGTCGGTATGCTTGAAGAGTGTTCTGAAGAGGAAATATGCTTAATTCTGGAAACAGACGGCTCAGAATTAGTAATTCCGCTTTCGCAAATTACAAAAGCGAACCTAGAACCAATCTTGGATTTTTGACTGTCTGATAGAATTTTTGAACGAAAACGTACAACAAAAAAGGTAAATTTTGAAAGAGAACTTATTTGAAATCATCAAGGACTTTTCTAAAGAGAAAGGTTTGGACCACGAAGTAGTAATTAAGTTGGTTGAAGAGTCACTGATACAGGCAGCTCAACGCAAACTTCCGTATAACGAAATTGAAGGTCAGATTGATGAAAAAACCGGTAAAATAAACTTATCACATTTTAAGGAAGTTGTTGAAATAGTAGAAGATTCGAACAACGAAATTTCGGTAGAAGATGTAGAACAAATTGATCCGGAAGCAGGTCTTGGTGATGAAGTTGAGTATGAAATAAGTGATCGTGAATTTTTACGAATTGCACATTCTACGCGTCCAATCATTTTTGGCAGTTTAAAAGAAGCAGAGCGGCAAATGGTCGTTTCCACATTTACTGACAAGATTGGCGAAGTTTTAACCGGAAACGTAATACGTGTGGAACCAAACGGCCGGATAGCTTTCAGTTTTCAAAATAAAGTAGAAGCATATTTATTCAGACGTGAGCAGATTTACGGTGAAAATTTTACATTCGGAGATCATGTCCGCGTACTTTTACTGGACGTAAATGACAATCCACATAAAGATTCTCAACTAACGATTTCAAGAACACATCCAGGTTTACTGATCAAGATGTTTGAAATGGAAGTTCCTGAAATTTTTGACGGCATTGTCAAAATCGTGAATGCAGCCAGAGAACCTGGTCGCAGAGCAAAAATATCAGTTTATTCCACAGATGAAGATGTAGATCCAGTTGGTTCATGTGTTGGCATGCGAGGTAGTCGTGTGCAGACAATTGTCAATGATTTAAATGGTGAAAAAATTGATATTGTACGCTGGAGTGAAGACCTTGATCAATATACCGCCAATGCTCTTGCACCTGCGGAAATAGAGAGCCTTGAAATTGACGAGGAAGCAAATCAAATAGATGTGATTGTCGCTCAGAATCAACTTTCTCTGGCAATTGGTCACAAAGGACAGAACGTTCGGCTTGCTTCTAAATTAATCGGCTACAAAATCAACATCGTTGGCAACGAGGTGGAGGAACTTTCCATTGATGAACAGTTGGAAAAAGAATTAGCAAAAACTAAAGATATTATTGAAAACAGCCTTGAAGCTTCTGCTGAGCTGACTGAAAATAATGACGAAGCAGAAAGTGAAACTGCTGCTGAGGTTGAAAGTCCTGCAGAAGAACTTGCTGAAACTGAAGAAGCAAAAGCTGATGTGACTGCTGAAGTTGAAGAAGCAAAGGCTGATGTGACTGCTGAAACTGAAGAAGCAAAAGCCGATGCGCCTGCTGAAGTTCAAGAAGCAAAAGCTGATGTGCCTGCTGAAACTGAAGCTGTAGTGGAAAAAACAAAAACTAAAGTTAAAGCAAAAGCTGCGACTAAAACGAAAGCAAAAGCTGCGACTAAAACGAAAGCAAAAGCTAAAACAAAGCCAAAAGCAGAAGTTGAAGAAGAAGCAGAATCATCTGAACCAACTAGCTGAAAACGACACGTGGTAAAAGCAATTGCACCTGTAACAATAAACTGTAGAAACAAATAAAAGGAATTCATGTCTGAAGTAAGAGTATTTGAACTGGCAAAAGAGTTGAATATGCCGGCCAAGCAACTGCTCACCAAGATACGCAAAGCTGGAATTCCAGTTACAGGAAACTTTTCAGAACTATCATTGGATCAAGCTGAGATAGTAAGAAAAATGGCAAAAAGCGCCAAGGGTATTGTCTTGTCTAAAGCAGCAAAAGCCTCCGGTGTACGCCGCAAGAAAGCAATTGCCAAAGATACTGAAGAGATTGCAGAGGATAAAAAAGCAAAAGCGAAGAAAGGCTCCTCAATTGTCACAATCTCGACTAAATCCAAATTAGATGAAGCAGTAGCTGAAGATGCACCAAAAAGACGTGTGCGCAGGAAAAAGAAAGATAACGAAGAACTTAGTACGGAAACTAAAGTTCCTGTTGAAGAAAATGCTGCGGAAAATGTAGCAAGTCCGGAAACTGGAATTACAGATGAGAGTGTTTCAGTTCAGGAAGAAGTCCTCCAGGAAGATAATTCCACTGAAAAGGTAGTTGAAACAATACAACTGAGCGAAGAGCAAACACCTTCCGCTACTGAAGAAACGATCCCGGAAAACGTAATCGTACCGCCAACTGCATTAGACACAACAAAACAAGTCCTCGAAAAAGTAGCTGAAAGTGTTCCGGAAAAGACTGCTGCTACTACAAAAGAGACCACCTCTGATGATGATAAGTCAAATAAGAAAAAAGTGGTTTTCAAGCAACATCAAGCTGCAGAAGAAGAAGCACCTGGGAAGAATAAAAACTTCCGCCGACCTGATGAACAAAAGAAACGTAAGGGAGGAGCACAAAGAGATTTTGTCTTTCGTGAAAGAAAACCACGTCACCGCAGGAAAGATCAACAGCATGGTCGTAGACATGACAAAGGAGTCAGAAAGTCTTTTGACGCTAATGCGCCTAAGCACGTTTTCAACCCACGCAAAAAGAGCATCCGGATAGGCAACCAAGTCGTGGTCGCAGAACTTGCGGGTTTGATTGGTATAAAAGTGCCAGAAATCTTAAAAAAACTGATGGCCCTCGGCATCATGGTAACAATCAACCAGACAATCCCTGGAGAAACGGCAGAGCTGATTGCTGCAGATTTTGATGTGACAGTTGAAGTTGAAACTTTCGAACTGACTGACTTGCTCAAGGAAGATGAGCCGGAAGCAACAGACTTGGTACTTCGTGCACCGATTGTGACAATCATGGGACATGTTGATCACGGAAAAACATCTCTGCTTGATAAAATCAGGGAAACAAAAATTGCAACTGGTGAAGCCGGCGGTATAACCCAGCACATAGGGGCATATCATCTGGAAGCTGGTGGAAACAAAGTTACTTTCCTCGATACACCGGGACACGAGGCTTTTACCTCGATGCGTGCCAGAGGAGCAAATATAACTGATATTGTTGTACTTGTTGTTGCTGCGGATGATAAAGTTCAACCTCAAACAATTGAAGCAATTCAGCATGCACGTGCAGCTGAAGTACCGATAATTGTCGCAGTGAATAAAATTGATCGACCTGAATCTGATCCAATGAGGATACAGCAGGAACTACTCAGCCATGAACTGATTCCTGAAGATTTAGGTGGAAGTACTATTTTTGTGAAGGTCTCAGCAAAAACAGGTGAAGGTATTGAGGAACTGCTGGAAATGATTCATTTACAGGCAGAAGTCCTCGAATTGAAAGCAACTTCAAAAGGACCTGCACGTGGAACCATCATTGAGTCACGAGTACGTAAAGGCCAGGGACCTGTCGGAACTGTTCTGGTTGAGCGTGGTACGCTCAAGGTCGGCGATTATTTCGTCATGGGCAGTATCCATGGAAGAATACGTGCGATGTTTGATGAAAGCGGGAGTTCGATGGAGGAAGCAGGTCCGTCAATACCTGTGGAAATTTCCGGTTTAAGCGATGTGCCTGATGTTGGTGAAATGTTTGTAATTCTTGATGATGAAAAGAAAGCACGACAAATTGCTGGGGAACGTGAGCACAAACTCAGAGCAGAAACTATCATGGCTGATCAGAAAACAAGTCTTGATAACCTTTTCACTAAAATTGAAGAAGGGCAGGCAAATGAACTTCGTCTGATCTTAAAAGGAGATGTTCAGGGTTCTGTTGAAGCACTTAAATCATCACTTGAACAAATAGGTGATGAAAGGATTTCATCACGTTTTCTTCTGTGTGCAGTTGGTAATGTTACCGAAACAGATATAACATTAGCATCCGCCTCTGACGCAATTATTGTTGGCTTCAACGTTAAGATGGATGCAAAAGCCAAGGAAATACGTGCCCGTGAAGGTGTTGATGTACGGCTTTATGACGTTATTTACAATGCGCTGGATGATGTAAAAGCAGCCATGGAAGGACTTTTGGAACCAGAAATCCGAGAAGAAATACTTGGACATCTGGAAGTTCGCCAAGTCTTTTCCACAGGTAAAAACGGCATGGTAGTCGGAGGTCTCGTCACAGACGGGAAGCTCCGTAGAAATGCGATGATACGAGTATTACGAAAAGAAATAAGTGTCTTTGAAGGTTCTATCATCTCTCTCAAACGATTCAAAGACGATGTCCAGGAAGTAGCACAGAACTATGAGTGCGGAATGGTGCTGGATTTTACTGAAATTGAAGACGGAGATATTGTGGAAGCATACAAGAAAATTGAAGAGAGCGCACGGCTCTAAATAAGATCATGAAAAAATCCGGAAGAAGTAGCTTCAGCACACTGGTACTTCGTAGACTCTCAGAAATTCTACTTTTCGAAAGTAAAGATCCACGTTTTAGAAAAGTTACTATCAGTAGGGTCGAAGCTGCGCCTAATATGTCATCCGCAAGAGTCCATGTTACGATTTTTCCTTCAACAGGACAACAGGAACTGGTTGACTCATTAAATAAGGCTGCAGGCTTTTTCAGCATACAATTGGGCAAGGTACTCAAAACACGTAACACACCGCAGCTAACTTTTGTGTATGACGCAGGATTTGACCACAGTGATGAAATTGAAATATTGCTACGCAGTGTACTTCCGAAAGATTCAGATCAGTCCGAAGAAAGTGATCTTGATTTAAATACTGAAACTGCTGAATGATTTGCTGTTTTTTTGCTAATACGAATGAGTTACCTACGCATTATCAGCATTGATAAGCCGAAAGGCTGGACTTCTTTTGATGTAGTTCGTTTTGTCAAACGACAGTTTCAGGAAAAAAAGGTCGGACATCTCGGCACTTTAGACCCTATGGCAACAGGTGTCCTGCCTGTTTTCCTCGGACAAGCTACCCGTCTTATTCCACTCTTTAATAATGTAGACAAAACTTACCGCGCGATTTGTAAGTTCGGAGAATCAACCGACACCTATGACGCGGAGGGTACTGTCACACAGACACTTGATCCTTCTTTTTTAAATCAGCAAGAAGTTACAAAAGCGGTTTACTCATTTCTCGGACAACAGGAGCAGCAAACACCCGCCTTTTCTGCTGCAAAAGTCAATGGAGTTCCGGCCTACAAACTGGCAAGAAAAGGCCTGAAGGTACCGGTAAAAATCCGGCCAGTAACATTCCACGAATTAGAGGTTGAGTCTGTTGAACTGCCATTTCTGCAATTCAGGGTACACTGTTCAAAAGGGACTTACATCCGCACATTGGTAAATGATCTTGGACTTTTACTGAAAGTCGGAGCACATCTTACATCTTTGGAACGTTTAGCATGTGGAACATGGTTTCACAGTGATAATTCGGTCACAATCGAGCAACTGAAACAAATGGAAAGTGACACGGATGTACCATGGATTTCACCTTTAAAATTGTTGAATCACCTTTATACTGTCAGTGCAACATCGCAAATGTTGACTGACTTAAAACACGGTCGTAGAGTAGAAGTTCCTGAACCTCCTGATAATGTGAAAAACACTGAAAAGTCTACAGAAAATGACCTTTCTGCAGAATCGACGCAAATTCAAACAAAAGTTTTAGATTCAGACCATAATTTGGTTGCTATCGGTTACTTAATGTGGGAGAATGACCTCTGTTATTTTCAACCATCAAAAGTTTTTATCTAGTTAAAAAGATTATTTAATATGTTAACAAAAAACCGAAAAGTCGAAATTGTAAACAAGTTCGGAAAAAATGATTCCGATACTGGCTCAACTGAAGTGCAGGTTGCATTATTAACTGAGCGCATCAGTTCATTGACTGATCATTTACGTAGTCAGCCTAAGGATTTCAGCTCCCGCAGAGGATTACTGAAACTCGTAGGTCAACGTCGTAATTTTATGAGTTACCTTAAAAAGAGAAATATTGACGCACACGGAGCTATTTCAAAACAGCTTCAGATACGCGTCAAGTGACTCAAATAAAACTTCACAGAGGACTTGTCCACGGGGGCTGGTCTTCTGCATGGTATTTATTGGCAAATGCCCTTTTGTACCATTTCTTTTCCCCCGTATCCTGTGACATGAAGTCTGCTTCCCCTCTTTCTGCTGTCCATTTTAGTTTGGTGAGAATGAATTTCTCGAATATATCCTGAAGCTATATGGCAGAGAACTGGATTAATATTAAATTTAATGGACCAGAAATAGTCGGAAACAGCATGTTACCATTTAAGAATACCGTGAGACATTTGAACGAGGCTTAGTCCTGAGTTGAATCGGTAGAACGTTGATAATTAGGAGTATAATGAAAATTGTAGAAAGAGAATTCGGACCGGCAACTATGAAGCTGGAAACCGGAAGAATGGCCAAACAGGCCAACGGATCCGTATTAGTTACATACGGTGATACAGTAGTTTTAGTTGCTGCAACTGCAGCAAAAGGATCAGGAACAGGTGCGGATTTTTTCCCCCTTTCCGTTTTTTATGTTGAAAAAGCTTATGCCTCCGGAAGAATTCCTGGAGGTTTCTTAAAACGTGAATCACGTCTTTCGGACAGTGAGACACTTATTTCAAGAATTATTGACAGACCCTTGAGACCGGCTTTTGAAGATAACTACCTTGCAGAAACAATGATTGCGGCTACAGTCTTAAGTCACGATCTTATCCATCCTTCTGATGTTGCCGCGATGAACGGTGCTTCAGCAGCATTGGCAATTTCTGACATCCCTTTTCACAACCCTCTGGGTGGTGTAAGAGTAGGACGTGTTGATGGAAAATTTATCACAAATCCCAGTCCTGAACAACTCGAAGTTAGTGAACTGAACATCTTCATGGCTGCGTCTAAAGATGCGATTTTAATGGTTGAGGGTGAATCAAACGGAGTTAGCGAAGCAGTGATGCTGGACGCACTCTGGTATGGTCAGGAAGCAGTTTTGCCGATCATTGAGATGCAGGAAGAATTGATGCAGAGTGTTGGCAAGAAAAAACGTACAGTTGATGTACCGCCAGTAAATGCTGAACTAAAATCCAAAATCGAAGCGATTGCACCAAAACGTCTGCGTGATGCACTCGGCATCAAAGACAAGATCGAACGCTACGAACGTTTGGACACATTACGTGATGAAGTCAGCAATGAGGTTCTTGGAGACTCACCGGATTCAGATACCTCAAAAGAGCTAAAACAAATTTTTGCTGACATCAAAAAAGATGAAATGCGCTCCAGTTTGATTACAAATAAAATCAGGATAGATGGACGAAAGCCTACAGAAATTCGCCCAATCACCTGTGAGACAAAAGTTTTACCACGTACACATGGTTCAGCCTTGTTCACACGTGGAGAAACACAGGCACTTGCTGTTACCACCTTAGGTGCACGTGAAGATGAAAAAATGATCGAATCACTTGAAGGTATTACTTTCAAAAGGTTCATGCTGCATTATAACTTCCCGAGTTTTTGTGTTGGAGAAACACGAGCACCACGTGGTCCAGGACGTAGAGAAATTGGACACGGAACTTTGGCAGAGCGTGGATTGACACCTGTTGTTCCTACCAAAGCTGAATTTCCTTATACAATTCGCCTGGTTTCCGAAGTTCTTGAATCAAACGGTTCATCTTCAATGGCTACTGTCTGTGCCGGTTCTTTGGCTATGATGGATGCAGGAGTGCCTCTTAAAGAAGCAACTGCAGGTATTGCCATGGGTTTGATCAGTGACGGTAAAGACAACGTTATTCTTTCAGACATACTTGGTGATGAAGATCACCTGGGTGACATGGATTTCAAGGTTGTTGGTACTGAAAACGGAATCACTGCCCTGCAGATGGATATTAAAATTAAGGGACTCGGACGTGATGTCGTTGAGCAATCCCTGATGCAGGCACGTGAAGGCCGGTTGCATATTTTAGGAAAGATGGGTGAAGCACTGAAAGAATCCCGTGGAGGACTTTCTACTTATGCACCTCGCTTTATCACTCATAAAATATCACCTGACAAGATCGGTACTGTTATTGGTCCAGGTGGTAAGATGATCAAGAGTATTGTCGAAAGAACCGGTGTGAAAATTAACATCGATGATGACGGCATAGTTTCCATCATGTCACGTGACCATCAAGCAGTTGATGATGCTTTGGAAATCGTGCAGAATCTGACACGTACAATTGAGATTGGAGAAACATATACTGGTCCAGTCAAAAAAGTGATGGACTTTGGCGCATTTGTCGAAGTTTTTCCTGGTACAGAAGGTCTTGTACATATTTCAAATCTGGCAGAAGGCCGAGTCGAAAAAGTTACCGATGTTTGTAAAGAGGGTGATATTGTCACCGTCAAAGCAACCGGAGTTGACAGACGAGGTAAGATCCAGCTTAGCATCAAAGACGTTTAAGTCAGAACATCTACGACTTAGCGTGGTTTAAACACCAGTCTGCTGACTTCATCTTCGGACAGAGGTCAGCAGATATTCTATCCAAATACAGTATTTCTCAGTTATTTTATTAATTCCTCAAAATCAACTGAGACAAGTCTCGAATCCGCAAACAGACACTATTAGTTTGAGTTTGGCCTTGTCACAGGCTAGAGTAGAACGGATTCTTTCAGCATCACCTCACCAAAATTTTCAAATCTGCATGAACCTTGTCATTACTGATTCAGGACTAGGCGGTCTCTCTGTCTGCGCCCAGTTGATGTATCTTTTAAAAGAAATTAAAGGTTCCGCAAATTCAGCTAATCCTGCTGATGGGCTGAAGATAAGCTACATAAACGCAGTTCCTGCAAACGATCGCGGTTATAATTCCATGTCCGGAAAAGTGGAGCAGATTGCGGTATTTGAAAAGATTCTCCGAAACACAAAAAAACTAATTAAGCCAAATTACATTTTTGTTGCTTGCGGAACTCTGTCAGTTCTTTTAAAAGATATGCAGTTTAAAAGAGATCACAAGCATTTGATCGCAGGTATTCTACCGTATGGTTTCAAACTTCTTCTGGACAGTCTTCATCAAAATCCACCAGCAACAGCTCTCATCTTTGGAACGCCAACTACTATAAATGCTAATACTTTTCAGGATGAACTTTTTAAACATGGAATTGAGCAAAGCCGGATTATTACGCAAGCATGTCCGGAACTCGCAACCCAGATTTCAAATGATCCGGAAGGTTCATTTGTCACAGAACGTATCCGGCACTGGGTTCGGCAGGCTTTAAGTCAATTAGCCGCGGACAACTCAGGGCCTTTGCTCGTCTTTCTGGGCTGTACCCATTATGCATACCGTGAGGAGCTCTTCCGAAAGTCTTTCATGCAGGAAGGCTACAGCCAGATTTCCATACTCAATCCAAACCTTGCTGCTGCCGAGTCTTTGAGAAAAATAGTCCTGCAGGATCAAGGTGCGGATAAGAACCAATCAGCTGACATTTCCCTTGAATTCCTGACGCCTTACGCAATTCCGGAACAGGAAGTTATCACACTCTCGCAACTGCTGAAGCCTGTTTCAGTTGAAACCGCCGAGGCCTTTCAAAATGCCAGAATATCACCCGAACTGCTTGCTGAATGAACCATGACCGCAACTGATTTCGCACAATATAACCTGCTTCCCAGCCTGCAAAACTCCGGAATGTTGGACTCAGCCGGTGAATCAAAAATCTGGTTTGGCCTGCTTAATCTAAGTGATTATCCAGCAGATGAATTTCCGGACACTGGGCAAATCGCGGATTATATATTTGCTGAACTTGAGCTACCTGAAATACAAATTTTTCTGCTGTTGATCGAGAGAAAACAGCATGAACCATGGACAGAAAATACAGATGTTGTCTATTTTCAGCAATTGTGTGAAATCAAAATCCAAAACACTAATCACCTTCAGCAGAACACTGAATTAATAAAAAGGGGCTGTGTCTGGAAAGACCGACTTTCTACCGACAATTTACAAGAAATAATAACGCAAAATCCGGATGCAGCACTGGAATCTGTCGCCAGAAATAGAGAGTGCGTTATCGTCAATACTGCTCAAGCTTTACGCCTCGAAGTCCTCAACATCCCAAAACCGTGGGGACATGAAGGCTGGTACACAGGAGTTGAAAAACGAGGTGTGGTGAAAGTCGCAGACGAATACGGAAAAACAGAATTGCCTTATGCACTGACTCTTTTCAAAAAACAACTGCTTGCGGACTATTCAGCAGCATTGATCTTACTCAAAACTCTCAATCCAGTTGCAGAGGATGTGCTTGGAGATTTGTATTATGAAATGCATGAAGAAAAGTGGGAAGTTTATGTAGTGACAGAAATTGACAAAACCGCCTGGCCTTCCGGAACAGGAATCATCAAGGCAGGACTGCATCCAGACAAAATAGCGGAATATCAGCAAAATAATGCAGAAAAATGGTCAGAGGTTCTCCTCAAAGATTTTAAACAGGCAATTGCTGAATATGAAAATATTAGACGTCAAATTGATGAATCTACAACAGATATTTCAACTGAACTTTCTGCACAGGAACTCTTACTCAGGAAAAAAGCTGCAGAATTTGTTGGCGACTGTTCTGTCAAAGTAGGTGATATTGTCAGCTTTCCGGTATTCCAGATGCACTCTTTACGTCATGGAATCAAGGTCATAGAATTTCAAACACCACATTACGAACGTTTGATTGTGATGTTTGCACAAAAAGTTCTCACCCAGAAACATTGGGATACAGCAGATGCCTTAAGTAAAATGCATCCGGAAATTTATCAGCAGCCGGAACTGGAAAAACTTCACCAATCAGCAGGTATGCTGGTCGAGCGATTTGTTGATTTTCCGCAGTTCACTGCTGACCGAATTTCTCTGGACACTGGCCAGACATGGGCTGATCAACTCGACGGACAATACCATTTGCTAATTAGTATTTCCGGTCAGGCTACTGTTTTTCCGGAAAACGGTAAATCAGTAATTTTAAACCCTGAAGAAGCACTTTTTTTAGCAGTGAGCATGGGAAGTTATCAGGTACAAAGTACAGGAGATACTCCGCTAATTTACTTAAAGGCAATGCCGAAATAACACATGATTGTAGAAGTTGCCCTTAATTTACCGCTCCGTAGGTCTTTTGATTACCGCTGGCCGGATAATCTTAGCCGTGCTCCTGAAGCAGGATTACAGGTGCTTGTGCCTTTCGGCTCACAGAAAAAAGGTGGAGTTGTCGTTGGTGTTAAAGAGAAATCAGACTTTAGCCGTTTAAAATCAGTTGAAACACTGGTTGATGAGGAACCACTTTTTTCCGCAGAAATGCTGGAACTCACCAAGTGGACTTCTGAGTACTATTTTTGTGCCTGGGGTGAAACCCTCAATTCCGCAATTCCCGGCGGACTCGCCCTGCGTTTACGTACCACTTATACTCCAAACTCTAGCTCTAGCTCACTTCCGCGGCTTGACAAACTAAGTGAAGCACCGCTGTCACTGATTCGCAAACAAGATTCATGGACTCAGCAGGAGTGGCTTAAATGCAATCCTGATGAACGAGATCATCAAATTTTGCGGGGCTGGTTGGCGAATGAGAATGTGCAGACAAGCCACCTCTTACTTGGACAAAATGCTAAAGCTAAAATGGAGCGCTGGGTCAGGCTGCTCAAAGTCGATGAACTAAAAAAGTCCGCAAAACGACGTAAATCAAAACGTGAGCAAATATTTGAAATACTGGCAGAAAATTCTACTGTCTGCTGGAGTGATATTCAAAGCAGAGTAAATACGCCCTCACAAGCCTTAAAGAAACTTAAAGAAGAAGGTTACATTGATTTTTTTGAAAAGCGTGTTTACCGCCGTTTTATTGAAGGAGAGCTGCCTCAAATTGAAGCATTTCAGGATTTAAATCAACAACAGAAAATCGCCTTCAATGTGCTTGAGGATTCACTCGAAAAAGGCGCATACCGTACTTTTTTGCTGGAAGGTGTCACCGGTAGTGGAAAAACGGAAGTTTATCTTCATGCTGTACGTGCAGCACGTAATTTAGGTAAATCATCTTTAGTACTTGTCCCGGAAATTTCATTGACCCCGCAACTGGTCAACCGTTTCCGTTCACGTTTTGGTGACCTTGTGGCAGTCTTGCACAGCGGAATGGATGATGGTGAACGTTTTGATGAATGGTCCAGGGTTCGTAACGGAATTGCTACAATTGTAATCGGCGCGCGCAGCGCTGTCTTTTCTCCGTTGAAAAATCTGGGACTGATTGTGATTGATGAAGAACATGATCCCTCATACAAACAAGGAGAGTCTCCACGTTATCACGGACGTGATGCCGCCATTTACCGTGGATTTGCTGCAGACGCGACTGTACTGCTGGGTTCCGCAACACCTTCGTTGGAATCAGCAAATAATGTCAAAAATGGAAAATATGAAATTTTACGTTTAACTTCACGTATCCATCAAGTTCAGTTACCGGAAGTGAAACTTCTGGATATGAAAACTGTGGCCGGCCAAAAAGGCAGCCCTTATTTTTCCAGTGAACTGGTTGAAGCCCTGCGTTCACGCTTACTGAAGAAAGAGCAAAGCATCGTATTTTTAAACCGCCGCGGTTTCGCGCCTCTGGTGCGTTGTTCAAAGTGTGAATCGACTTACACCTGTCCCAACTGCAGTTTGAGCCTCGTCTTCCATCAAGGAGCAAATCAGGTACGTTGTCATCAATGTGACTTCGTCAACACTCTGCACAATAGCTGCCCGGATTGCGGAACTAAAAATGCTCCGAGTATTATCGGTACAGGCACAGAACAAGTTGAGGAAAATCTTAAAATGTTTTTTCCGGAGGCACGTATTTTACGCATGGATCGTGACACTCTTCACGGAAAACATGCACTTTCAAAAATGCATGAGCGTATCCGCAAACACGAGGTTGATATTGTAATCGGTACACAACTGGTAACCAAAGGTCATGACTTTCCTGAAGTGACACTGGTAGGAGTAATTATGTCGGATTTATCACTCAACATTCCGGATTTCCGTGCCAGCGAACGTACGTTTCAACTTTTGACTCAAGTTGCAGGTAGAGCCGGACGAGGTAACAAACCAGGTAAGGTGCTGATTCAAACACATAATCCGCGGCACCACAGTTTGCTCTGTGCAAAAGAGCACAACTCTACTCAGTTCATGGAGCTTGAATTAGAACGCCGCTTAAATCTCCGGATGCCGCCTTTTCATTCACTGACCTTGATTGTCTGCAGCAGTCCGCATGAAGGACGTGCGGAAAAAATGGCCCAGGCTATTTACGAAAGAATAAGAACTGTTATTGCAAACACGCCACGGACAACTGCACAGGGGTCTGTTGATAATGCAGCAACTGGAGCTGAGATCAAAGTAATAGGACCGATAGAAGCACCAATGAAAAAATTACGTAACCGTTTTCGCTGGCAGCTCTTATTGAAAGCAGATAATGTACGCCGTCTTTTGCATTTGTTAAAGCATGTTTTTGAGTCCCCTCCCTCAATCAAACGTGATGAGTTGGTGCAGATAGATGTAGATCCACATCACCTGCTTTGAAGACATGAATAAAAATAATATTATCAGACATTGATGTGGTTTTTAATGAGAATGTAATTTATGAATTTTAGAAATTTTTAGCAGGATAAATTAAGTGGATTTTACACAATGGAGTCAACTGGCGCTGATCTGCGTCATGGGTGCAATGTCTCCCGGACCAAGCCTTGCGGTTATTCTGCGGAACTCAGTTTCCGGCGGAAGGCAGCAGGGAATTATGACAGGCATAGGACATGGTCTGGGTATCACGTTTTATGCACTAGTAGCGGTTGCAGGACTGGTGACAATGTTCAAAACCATTCCTCATTTTTTCATGATCGCGCAAATCGCAGGTTCAGTATTTTTAATCTGGCTCGGCTCAAAAATGATCATCTCTGCTCTTTCTCAGCAGAAACTTAAAACTGAAAAAGAGCATGTACAGCTCACAGGCAGACAGGGATTTATCGAAGGATTTTTGATTGCTTTTCTGAATCCTAAAATCGCTGCTTGGTTATTGGCGTTATTCAGTCAGTTTGTACAAGCTGATGCGGCATTTCCAGAACAAATAGTGCTCGTCACCACTGTGGGAGGGATAGACACCGCATGGTATTGCTTTGTGGCCGTGCTTGCATCTTCAGGAGGTCTGGTGGAAAGTTTGAAACGTAATGCAAAGCGTATTGATTTAGGTATGGGAATTCTGCTGATATTACTGGCTGCAGGAATGCTCATGCGCGCCTTTAAGCTTTTTGCTTAACACAGA
>Ga0233448_1001749_pt1 | contig 17138 bp, 2 predicted proteins | sample SI_124_October20_2_FD_183015 | JGI IMG/M metagenome (GOLD analysis project Ga0233448, IMG submission 183015) | Seawater microbial communities from Saanich Inlet, British Columbia, Canada - SI_124_October2016_150_MG | ecosystem: Environmental > Aquatic > Marine > Inlet | place: Canada: British... | reverse complement strand
AGGACCAAGACAAGTCGGCAAAACAACCTTGTTGGAAAATTGTGCTGAATCTGGTCGAAACTATGTCAGTCTTGATGATTATGAACAACGTCAATTGGCTCAAAATGACCCTGCTTTATTTTTACAATATCATAAAACACCCTTAATTATTGATGAAGTCCAATATGCGCCTGAGTTATTCAACGCCATTAAAATAATGGTCGACAAGAAAAAATGTAATGGTCTATTCTGGTTAACAGGCTCACAAAAGTTTCAACTGATGCAGGGTATCACCGAAAGTCTTGCTGGACGTGTTGCCATTCTTGAATTACAGGGGTTTGCCAGAGCTGAAATAGAAAATCGTGCAACAACACTAACGCCTTTTTTACCCAATGAAATATGGCTTAAAAAAGCAAAAAAAAGACAGCCTAAAACACAGGACGTTAATCAAGTATTTGAAGATATTTGGCGTGGTAGTTACCCCAGAGTTATCAATGAACAACAAATTTCAACCGATTTATTTTACAACTCTTATCTACAAACTTATATTCAGAGAGATGTAAGAGATTTAACTCGAGTAACCGATGAAAAAGCCTTTAGGGATTTTATTCGCGCAGTTGCGGCAAGAACATCGCAGTTACTAAATTATGCTAATTTGGCAAGAGAAGTGGGTATTGACCAAAAAACAGCCAAAGCGTGGTTATCCGTACTTGAAACATCAGGTTTAATTTACTGCCTACAACCTTACCATAACAATTTAACCAAACGCTTGATTAAGACACCTAAAGTTTATTTTCTTGATACAGGGTTGTGTCGTTATTTAACACAATGGTCTAGTTCACGAACACTCTCTTCTGGTGCTTTTTCTGGTGCTATATTTGAAACATATGTTATTTCTGAATGCCTAAAAAGTTATTGGTACAATGGTTTAACACCGTATTTTTATTTTTATAGAGACAAAGATATGAAGGAAGTCGACTTATTGATAGAACAAGACAACCAACTTCATCCTATCGAGATAAAAAAAACTGCTTCACCAAGTACCGCATCAATAAAGAACTTTACTGTATTGAAAAAACTTGGAAAAGAAATTTCATCAGGAGCAGTAATCTGCCTCAAAGAGACTGACGTTCCACTATCATCTGAGGTTCACGCTATTCCTATCGGTTATTTATAAAGCTGAATTAAGCGGCTTGCCCGCTTCAATGACAACTTATGCCCTTGTGGTATAATCCTAAAATCACTTAATCCCCAACCATTTCCCAAAACTAGACAACCAACTGTCCTCTGGATTATTTGATAGTAATTTTCGACCACTTTTTGCATTATCAAAAAACTTCTGCATTTGCTGACTCACTCGACTATCATCTTTTAATGTTCTGAAAATCGCTGCATATTCAGGAGGCATTGACATTTTTTTGCTCAATGCTTTGACTTGACTGGCAAAATCAGGATTAGGATTATTGGGTTCTTCTTGCTCCAAATCAGGCCCCAAGGTATTCAATGCCCCTAACACCAAACGGGTTCGCTCTGCCAGGGTTAATTTTTTCAAATCTTCAGGCATTATAGGAGCACCTAGATAATAATCTTGTCTGCCATAGCCGATTGGAAATTCAAAGCGAGATGAATCTTCTGCATTGGTTGAAGGTAAACCACCAGAAAAACGTACTGGAACAATCGGCAAATTAGCGGCCACAGCTAAATCAATAAAAACCGAACTGAGTTTTTTCACTGGTTCGCCACAATGCAACGCTCTGGTTCCTTCTGAATGTACCATTAATGACAAACCTTCTTTCACTAATGACTCTTTGATATCAGCCAGCATTTTTAACATACTGGCTTGATCTGCTCGCTCAAAGAACATAATGTTTTTTGGTAAGTTTTTGCCAGGATAATTTTGGCAAAGTGCAATTAATCGGCCTAACCAAGTATTTTTATGTTCAGCCTTTGCAACAGTCACCACTGGCACATGATTTAAACCACCAGCAATGACTGAAAATAACAGGGATTCAATACCCACTTGATGATTACCCAAATATAAAACACTTCTGCCTTTTATCGAGTAAAACTTTTTAGGGTCAGTCAAATAAACTTTACCGACAAAACGTCTGATCAAGGCAAAAAATATGTCTTCCACTGGCCATGCACTGGTTGCATCTAATCGATCACGCCAATACGATAATACGGGGTCAATATTTAAAATTGGATCACCAGCATTCTGCACACTCACTGCATCATTATTACTAAACGTTTTATAGGGAAATTCTGTTAAAGGCATATTTTGACAATAAGCTGAATCTCCCTTGATGGTCACTTGGCTAGGATGAATATTTTGTTGTCTGGCAAAATGTTCTTTTGTCACAATGTGCTGAGTTAATTTACTGCCTTTACTGCTAAACTGATAGACATTTTCCAGTGTTCCTGGCAACCAATTGGTCATTTTAACCGTTTGGTGTGATAATTTACTCCATTGCCCATCCACTTCAGATAAACCCAAGTCTTGAACGAAACCTTTTTCTTGTAGAAAGGTTCGTCGATCTTCCGATGGAGCATTACCTAAATTTCCTTTTGGAAACATGATTTCCATCAGTTCCATTTCCATCCAGACTTTATCATCAACACTCAATTGAATTTGAAAAATAGGATGACGATTATCTTCAAATGTCTTGGCTCGAACTTCACAAAAAACATTGCCTGACAAAGGAGTTGCTTGATGAAAACTAATGGATGAAATTTTGTGAGGATAAGCCACTTGATCTGATTGAACAGCATCAAACCACTGATTTAATTTATCGTGAGGTATGGCATGAGTTGCGCCATCCAATAAAACAGGGTTTAAATAGCCAGTAGGAACTTGTCCTGCCCCAGCATCTAGTGTTGCCGCAGAACCATTTTTTCCTATTTGTAACAATTTCATAATTTGAAACGCAGGCCCATGAAATAAAGCACCTGATTCGTAACTACTTTCAGCTATTTTTGCTGATTCTAAATTGGATAATTTGTTATTGTTTCCCGCATAATTTTTTGCCAGTGTCACAATGCCTTTGGCGGCAGGTTCAAAACGGGATAGTTTTTCTATGTCTGCATCGCGCCACAGCAACAAGGTAACTTCCAATTTATTATTGTCTAGTTCTTTTATTTCTGTTTTTAGGCGCACCGATTCTTCAATCAAAACCCAACGAAAAACCTGAACATCTTGCAAACCAACCACTTTCATCTCTGGAAAACCATCATGTGCGGCACTGGCAAGGTAATCCACCATCACCATCATGGGTAAAGCAGGCACAGTATAAGTTGGGCAATGATCTGAAATCCATGGAGAATTGTCCTTATGCAGGACAATTTCACCGCAAATATCAGATTTTAGAATTTTTTTTAGACTCTCTCCAGTAGGATCGGCGTCTTTTAGCTGAGAACTGGTAATTGTGGTTTTGGGAAAAGCACCATCAGTAATTCTCATTGCCATGTTTTCAACAGAATAGATTCTTAATCCATCACACCATAAGTTACCTTTGGCAATTGCAACAATGCTGTTTTCATCACGCACAACTTTGGTGATTTCTAATTCAGTGGTGACAAATTCTTTGCTTGGAACGACCTGTCCACGATATTTCCAAATCATATCTTCATTCATCGCAATGGCTTCAAAACGTGGCTCTTTGAGACCCGCATCCAATCCTTTTTCAATCATGTAACATTGCAACAATTGTAATAAAGCTTCAAGACCTAAAGAACCAGGCTGAACGGGATCTTGGAAAAAGTGAGCTTTGAAATACCACGCATCAGGATCAACGGTTTGTCTGGCTCTAATTCGACCCAACCCAGCATCACCTTCTTCTGGCCAATAACCCGTTAACTGGTCGATCATTCGTAACATTGGATTGGCAATTCGGAGAGACCCTGCACAGAATTTTTCTGGCTTTTCAGTTAAATCGACAAAATAATCTGATTCTTTGTCTCTTAATTCACGAATTTCATCGGTAACTGGTAGACCCAGCTGAGTCACTAAAGCTTCCTGACTGAAAAAACCAAAAGACGTATTCAGTGTATGAACTAATTCATTACCTTTGTAACTGTCAACATGGAAAAACACCAATGCCATTGGCCCCATTTGACTGAGTTTGGTGAGTGTTACTTCAATTCTTAAAGTACCAAAATTTCTACCCAATTCAATCAATTGTTTTGATGAATCACCATCCAAATTACGGATACACAAATCATTATCACTGCGAGTTGCAAAACCCATAAAAGAACCAAACCAACCACAAGGTTGTAACAATACTTCACACAGCACACAAAATGGCATGACTGCATGACCATTTTCATTAAAATACCAAGCATCAGGTGGAACATCGTATTCTGAAATCAATTTTTTGCCAGGTTCTGGTTTACCTGGATGACCTTCAACCGATAATACTTTTGACATAAAGTGATACGGAGGCCCTGGTAATCTAGGTACTGTGCAAGGTCCATCAAAACGCTTATACATTTGACCAAAGGCGGCAGTTGGCGCACCCCACGCACAAGCCAATAACGCAGAATAGTCACCACAAACATCACCAGACTCACCCACCACTCGTGGAGCTTCATGACCTTCTAATAATTCTGGCATACTGGTTAATGGCCAATTTGGTACTAAACGCAGACCATATCGTCGACATTGAAATACTTTTTGCCCATCACAAGTACATAACATTGCGCCATAAATAGTAGGAGTGTCTCCACCAATAATTTCTTCGACATACAATTCATAGGTTAAATGTTTGGCATGTGGTAGTACCTGTCCACGACAAACAAATTTATAAGCTTCATCAGGCATTGGTTCAAAATGCCAACCATCACGGTGTAATGTAAAACCTTGAGATGCCATGTAAAACGCCATGGTTTGTACTGCGGCATCGGCCATTAATGTGCCAGGCATACAAGGGTCATTTTTAAAATGACCCTTGAAATACCAATCATCTTTGGTAATCGGAGTTTCAATTTTTAAATAACCACGTTTCCAAGGTCCTCCACGTGAAGATAGTTCGGTCACTTCTTCCCACATTTTCATTTTACCCGTGGGAATCCCTGGCGTTCGAGTATGAGCGGCAGTTGCTTCAAAACCTTCACCAAAACATTCGTAAGCTCGACCTTCGGCGAATGCTTGAACCAATTCTTTGCTAAAGCTAGTGCGCTTGCATTCAACAGGAGATGGAGCCATTTGTGCATTTTCTTTAGGTTCGTCGTCCTCTGCACTCCATAATACGCCACCTGAATCAGCCAGCTCTTCGGTGTTAAAAAACCCAGCTTGTCCCTGACGGACAGAGAGTTTTAATTGGTCATTGACGCGACAATCGTAATGGAAAAAGAATAAACGAACATCGCCATGCTTGGCATGACCATCAACGTGAATATCATAACAAAGAGTATCACCAGGACGAGGCATTCCACCTTCATGGTAAGTTAATTCACAACCCAATAGACGATAAGCTCTTTCGCCTTTATTAAGAAAATCAGCACCTAACCAGGAAATTAATAACAAATCAGCCTGACCTGATTCAATCATAATCCCAGGAGGTACAGCACCTTGATGCAAGTACCAGGCATCTTTTGGCACATCTGTTTCTGTCCAGATAGTCCCCGTCCCCATTGAGCCTGCATCACCTTTAATTCCCGTTACACGATCAGCAAGTAACAACGGTGGTTCTGGCATTCTCACCTGAATATCATATTGATCTTGTTGTTCAAATAATGCCCCTAAAACAGATGATATTTTACCTGATGCCAATACTTCTAAGTCTTCACGAGAAAACTTTGGCCCCGTAGGAACAGGTGCTTTACTGGTAGAATCAATATTATTTTCTTGAGTAGCAGTTGAAGTTTCTTTTGGTTTAGAGGGCACCTCTTGTTTTGTTGTTGAAGTAGTAATTTCTTGATTAACAACGGGTTTAGCAATAGCAGGTTCAACCATTACTGGCGGTGGAACATTGATGCTTTCTTGAGATGTTGGTTGAGATATGGGCGATTCACTCACAACGGCAGACTCAGCAGGATAATTTTCTGCCACCGATGGAGTCATATTGTTTGATGTATTTTGTCCCCATGCCTGTTGTTGCAAAGACATGAACTGTTGATGTAATTGCGATTGTTGCTTGATAAAGTTTTGATGCATTGCCGAAGCTTGAGCCAACAAATCACTCACAGGGTCAACACCAGTCACAACCACCGTTTGCTGTGCAACGGTAGTGCTAGTTGCCTGCAAACCTGCTTGACTGGTTTGTTGCACTTGAGGTTGCACCACAACCGATGTCGCTACATTTTGAGTGGCTTCTGCTTGATTATTAGGTACGGCAACAGGCGTTGACATAACAGGTATTTGATTCATCACCGATGGCAACATGGGCGGTGGAGCCATTGACTCTTCAGCACTCGAACTAGCGGTTGCTAAATTGGTTGTTTTTGCAGGAAATTGCACATTATCATAATGTGCATTAAATTGTAATGAGGGAGCATTACCTGCTCCCTGCTTGTTTTGTGTAGCCAATGAAATCCCCTTTTCCGTCAACAAATTGGTGCGATGTTCTGCATCTCCAGATAGTTTTATTGTTGATTGTTGTCCACTAAATGATTGAATGGTGACTTGAGTTGAATAATTATTTTCGTCTGCTGAATTTGAATTCCAATACGGCTGAATACGAGAAGAACAGGCTAAGGCAGCAGCGGTTATATGCAATAAACCAGATGTACAATGTGAATGACCAAAACGTTGTGTTATATAACTACTGTTTTCGTCTAAATCTAACCCCAGTTGATAATTTGAGGATTGTTGTGAATCATTTGAAACAATGGCATAAATTTTATCATTATCTTTTCGGGCATCATCAGCTCTTTTCAAGATCAAAGCAACAGCCGCATCTCCTGCTTGATGACGAGTCACAGGTAAAGTATGAGTGGCGGCCGTTTGATTGACGGGTTCACAACTAAGATCAACTGCTCCCACCAACGCCACATCCAGTTCATTGTTCTGCAAAGCACTAATGGCAGTATTTAATGCCACAATACCTGAGAGTTCTTCACTGCAAGTCACAAAGCTGTAACCACCCCAATCAAACTGACTGTTTAAACGATTGGCAGGAATATTTGGCATCGCACCAACCACACCTGCTGACTCAAGGAATGGCCCTGCCGCATCTCGTGCCTGTTGTGACCATTGAGTATCAAATTCTGTTTGACTGGAGTGAGACCATTTTTCAGCCCATTCTGACATTCTCCAACGCACACCAAAACGAGCAATTTCAGCATCACACTGCATACCGATAAAAGTACCCGTTGTTGCTTCATAGCCTGTCAAACCACCTGCATCAGCCACCGCACCACGCGCCACACTCATCATGATGGTTTGTTGCGGCAAACTTTTCTTTAAATCCATCGGTGGAAATTTCAAGCCCTTTAAAGATAGCTCGAAAGATTTTATTTGAGGGTTGGTCTGACGATTTTCTAAAAAGACATCTTGAGCAAAAGTCGCAATATTATCAGCTGATCCCGCAATAATATCGATACCAACAATGGCAATTTCAGATGAAGCACCTGATGTTATTTTGGGCTGATAAGCTTCGGCAGTTTGTTGATACTCTTCGACAATACAATGTGCATTATTACCACCAAAACCAAAATTATTAATACCCGCACGTTTCAGACCATTACACTCCCAAGGCTCAGCCTCTTTGAGTAATCTGAAAGGTGAACTTGATAAAATATCGATTGGAGTTTCGGTATTTAAAGTCGGTGGTCTGACACCAGCTTTCATGCTGGCAATGACTTTCATTAACCCAGCCATGCCAGAAGCAGTGATTAAATGCCCCATATTGGATTTTAATGAACCAATCGGCATGTCATGATTGTCTTTAAAAACTTCCGACATACTTTTAATTTCTTCTGTATCACCCACAGGCGTTCCCGTGGCATGACATTCCATTAAAGAAATATCTTTGGGATTTAAACCTGATTGCTGATAGGCGGCTTTGATTGCCCGAACTTGGCCTTGCATCGCTGGTGCTAAAAAGCTACCACTGCGACCGTCATTGGATAATCCAACTCCACGAACAACGGCTAAAATATCATCGCCTTGGGCTTCTGCATCAGCTAAACGCTTAAGCGCAACTACAGCAACACCTTCGGCAGGTAATAAGCCATCTGCCTGATTATTGAATGGCAGACTTTGACCTGACTTACTCAATGCCTGCAATGCTGAAAACCCAACATGTAAAAACAAATCATCGGCACAATTAATACCGCCAGCCAATACCAAATCAGATTGACCAGAATTTAATTTGTCACAAGCCAGTTTCAAGGCATACAGTGATGAAGCGCAAGCCGCATCCAGACAAAATGATTCGCCACCGAGTCCAAGTGCATTCGCAACAACATGAGCAGGATAACCTGACATGTATCTGTTTTGAAAAGCAGGTTGAACAATGCCAGCCAATTCAGCTGCTTGACCATTTAATAAATGCTGATTAGATTGTAGCCAAATTGACTCAGCCAATTGCGTTAAATTGTGTGATGGATACGATAAATTACCAAAAATCACACTGGTACGATGTTGTAGCTGAGCGACTGAGGCAACCGATGACAATGCTTGTCTTGAGCTATGTAACAGCCATTGAAATGCCGTATCTAATGACAGGATTGTCTCTTTAGATATGGCAAAACCATCAGCATTAAATATGTCACCAAAACCACTGACATAACCACCTCGATCTGTTCTGGCACGTTCATTGGCGGGCAATGAACCCGAGCCATTTTGCAAAACTGCATCAGGATTAATGCGCCAATAACCTGCTGGCACCGATGAAATTAAATTTTGTCCCTGTTGCACTGCTGACCAAAGTTCGTCAGCATTGAGTGCGCCAGGTAAAACGCAGGATTGTCCTACAATTGCGATAGGTTCCGACATGTTATTTCTCAAGCATGTGCATTTGCAAACCTTTCAGCTCGGCAATCACCTCACCATCTTTTGAGGTAAAAAGCAGATCATTTTCAGATCGCAAGCCACCCACCATACGAGACTTAAAACGACAATGAACAGGACCTTCAATGGCTTTAGTTGAATGCGGAATAAACGCTTCAAAACCTGTGGGCAATGATGTTTTACCTGACTGCTGAATTCCCCAAAGGATTGCTAACTGTAAACCGCCATCAAGAGCCGCAGTATCTGTCAACCATGGACCATTTGGCCATTGCTTATCAATTGTTCCTTCTAAGACGGCTTCACCACCATCGGCAGACACACCTTCCAGCTCAGAAATAACATGAAAATCATCACCATGGAACAATTTATCACCATAAATTTCATTCGACTGCCAAGGCCAGCTTTTAAAGTTATCATTAGATATTTTCAACGCATCAGATGATGCATTGGTTTTTCTTGATCTTAAATCCATTTTCATCATGGCACTGTAATGTTTGATGCCGTTAGCAGACAACAAAGATAACTCATAACTTAACGGATCATCGGCATTTTCCTGACAACTCACCCACAGTTGATCACCCACTCCCTCATAATTTTCCAGCATTGCACCTTTCAGCACTTTAATGTTCATTAATGAGACTGGCAGTAAATCAGGTCGATTGGCTTGTGCCATTCTCATGAACCATTCTACAACCTGCATCATAGGAATAACGGGCTTACCTTTGATTTGGTGACTCAATAAGTAAGGATATTTTTCTTTATTGACCCAAAGTTCCATTTTTTTTTCTTGCGAATTGGCCGCTAAAAACTGAGGCATTTCCCGAGCAGCACCGCCCACTACGATTTCAATTTGACCACGATCAATATTGGTCAATTCTTGAACCAGATAATCGGTACCATCTTGTAATGAAATCAGATCAATACCCATGGATTGAAAATGTTTTTTCAAAGCAGGTGTCACCATACCACCATCCCAAGGCCCCCAGTTTACTGATTTAACAAGACACTTACCGTCACGTCTCACCACTTCTGCCTGAGCAACTTTGTTCAATACTTCATTGGCCATTGAATAGTCACATTGTCCGACATTACCACCACGTCCTGCGACGGATGAAAACAGACAGATCACGTTCAATGGATCATTTTTTGTGGCATCCAGTAATCCAGCTAAGCCAGCAACTTTGGTTTGAAAAACCCTTTCAAATTGTTCAACGGTTTTGTCTTTGATATTTTTATCTGCCAAAGTGCCTGCCGCATGAATTAAACCTGTAATAGCACCCCACTCTGCTCTGATAGGATCAAGCGAAGTTTTTAATGCCTCAGAATTTCTCACATCAGTCGCAATGTATTTGACTTTTGAACCTGCTTTTTCGATGTCAGCTAATGTGCCTTTGACTTCTCTCATGGCAATAATTTTACTGGCTTCTTGACCCAATTCAATCGGTGTAATTTTACGCCCTTGATCTTTAGCGGCGGTAAGTAATGCACGTTTTAGAGAAGCTTCGTCCAGCTGATTGACACAATAATCAGGTTCATCTTCTAATGGAGTTCGTCCAAGCAAAACCATTTTAGGTTGATAGGCTTTTGCCAAACCTTTGAGTGTTGCGGCTGTTACACCTCTAGCGCCACCCGACACTACTAACACAGAATCGGCATTCAATATTGCCTCTCCAGCCCCATCTAACAGTGCTTGCTCACTCACCAAAGTAATGCGATTACCACTGGCTGATAAACCCACCTCAATTTCAGGGCCACCTTCCATCAACTCATTCATTAAGGCTTGTGCAATTACATCACTGTTTCGACCAGCAGACTCAATATCAATTGCTTTTAATGTTGCTTTAGGCCATTCAAGAGCGGCTGTTTTAACCAATCCCGTTAAACCCGCTGCCCATGCCCTATCGACTGAAACATTGTTGACAGAAAAACGGCCACCACTGTCTTGGACTGTAATAAATGTTCCGCCTGATTCAGTAAATTTGGCAGCCACTGTTTTAGCGGCTTCAAATGCTCCTTGATTAATTGACAAAGCTGATTCAGCATTGACATCAGAGATTAAGCCGCCCATGTAAATAACCACATCGGCATCAGCGGAAAGACTATCAACCAGACTGGCTTTTAAACCTTGTGTTTGTAATTTATCAACCAATTGCTGAGCGATACCTTGACCATCATTGGTCACTGCAATATTAGAGGCGTTGGTTAAACCTGCCATCCGTAACCCAGTTGCAGGAGAATCAACCACATTTAGAATATAGCGTCCAACTCCTTGGGTAGCGGGCTCACTTGAGACAGTTTGAGCAGTCTGCGTAGTGACTTCACTGCCAGATTTTTGTCCCATATAATCAACAATTTCACCCAAAGTATTTAATTTTGCCAAATCTGAAGGATCAATTTCTGGTAATCCTGGTGCTTGTTCCTGGAATGCAGATAAAATCTCGACTCGTTTGATAGAATCAATACCCAGCCCACCTTCTAATTCCATGTCCATTTCCAACATTTCTGTCGGATAACCTGTTTTATCCGCCACCACTTCAAATAAAATAGCTTCTAAATTTACAGAGGGAGCTGAATTTTGAGCTACTGGAGCAGTTGTTGCTGATGCCGATGGCATTTTGCTTTGCATGTAACCCACTATTTCACCCAACGTATTTAATGTTGCTAAATCAGTCGGTTCTATTTCTGGCAAACCTGGTGCTTTCTCTTGAAAGGCTGACAATATTTCAACTCGTTTAATTGAATCTATACCCAAACCTGCTTCAAGTTCCATATCCATTTCAATCATATCAACAGGATAACCTGTTTTTTCAGCAACAACTTCAAGTAATAGTCCGTTTAAGTCAATACTTGGCGTAGCTGTTGAGGTCACTGGAGCTGAGCTTGCTGGCATTTTTGCTTGCATAAAGCTGACAATTTCACCCAATGTATTCAGTACAGCCAAATCATTGGGTTCTATTTCTGGTAAACCTGGTGCTTGTTCCTGAAATGCAGATAGAATTTCTACTCGTTTGATTGAATCAATACCTAGACCTGCCTCCAATTCCATATCCATTTCGATCATGTCTTCTGGATAACCTGTTTTCTCTGCAACCACTTTCAGTAAAATACCATTCAAATCGACACTTGGGGTAGCACTCGATGTCGTTGTGACCGTACTCACTGGAGCAGAACCTGCTGGCATTTTTGCTTGCATAAAGTTGACAATTTCACCCAATGTATTCAATACCGCCAAATCATTGGGTTCTATTTCTGGAATTCCTGGTGCTTGTTCCTGAAATGCAGATAGAATTTCAACTCGTTTGATGGAGTCAATACCCAAACCTGACTCTAATTCCATCTCCAAATCTAACATTTCGGTTGGATAACCTGTTTTTTCGGCAACAACGTCTAATAAGATTTTTTGCAGATCAACACTGGGAGCTACGTTTGCTGTAACGACAGGTGCTTGACTTGTAGCAGGAGCTTTTGACTCCATAAAGCTAACAATCTCACCCAACGTATTCAAAGTCGCTAAATCGGTAGGTTCAATATCTGGCATTCCAGGGGCTCTTTCCTGAAAAGCCGATAAAATTTCAACCCGCTTGATAGAATCAATACCCAATCCTGACTCTAATTCCATGTCCAAATCTAACATCTCTTCTGGATAGCCAGTCTTTTCTGACACGACTTCCAATAATAACTTATTAAAATCAATGGCTGGAGCAGTTGCAACAGGGGCTATTGAAACCGTTGCTGAAGCTGAACCCGCAGGCATTTTACTTTGCATGAAATCAACAATTTCACCCAACGTATTCAAATTAGCCAAATCAGTTGGTTCTACCTCTGGCAAACCAGGTGCTTTTTCTTGAAAAGCAGATAATATTTCAACTCGTTTTATTGAATCAATCCCTAAGCCTGATTCTAATTCCATTTCTAAATCCAGCATTTCTTCTGGGTAGCCTGTTTTTTCTGACACAACTTCCAGTAAAATTGCTCTCATATCAATAGCAGGTGTCGCCACCACAGGAGCGACAACAGGCTTTTCAACGACAGGAGCAGGAGTAACTTTAGCAACCACAGGAGTTGCTTCAACCTTAACAGTTGGAGCAGGCGTTTCCGTCACAACAGGAGGTTGAGCTACCGCAGGCGTTGATACAACGGGCTGAGATTGAGTGACTTGAGTTGCCGCCATGGGTTGGTGTACAGGCATTGTTGGTTGAACACCGCCAGACAAACCTGCCAATGCACTTTCTGCCATATTTAAAAATGCTTGATGACTTTCTGCCATGGTGGTTTGAAAGACATTATGTGCATCAGCAGTATGCTTTTGAAATGCCATGAATGATGACATACCGTCAACATTAGTATTTTGCGTCGATGAGACTTGTTGTACGGGTTGCATCACGGGTTTATTGACCACAGGCTTAGCAACTTGAACTGGCTGTGACGTTGTTTGATTCATTGGTGGCGTACTAACAACAGGCTGTTGAACGGATTGTTTTTTAACAGGTGTTGCTGTACTTACTGCCACAGCTGGTTTAGCGACCACAGGTATTTCTTTTGGTTTTTCTGGGTTAGGTTTAGGAATTGCCGCACTGCCCTCAATCGGTGGATAAGGTTTTTTGTAGTTTGAACCTTGAATATACATGGCATGAGGACTGACTTTTTCACGAGCAGTGGCTTCAAGTTGATAATCTTGCCATAACGAAGCGTAATTCATTTCAAAACCATTCACAGCCAATTGAGCCAAACCATTCCATAACATGGTGACATCGCTTTGACCTTTACGATCCAAATTGATCGCTGTGTGATCTCTACCTTCTAAACATTTTTTCACCAAACCAGTCAGTACATTACCAGGACCCACTTCAACAAAATAGCGCACACCTTCGGCATACATTGCATCAATCTGTTCTACAAAACGCACCTGATTAGCCAGTTGATTGGCTAATTGTTCTTTAATCGTAGCTGTTTTCTTCGCATAAGGTTTAGCCGTGGTATTAGCATAAACAGGAATGGTTGGTAATTTTGTTTTCAAACCATTTAAAAATTCATGAAATGGTTTACTACTGGAACTGACAATATGCGAATGAAAAGCAGAAGCAACAGGCAATCTCTTGGCTCTGATCTTTTGTTCTTTCAGACGTTTTTCAGCTTCCTCAATGGCACTGGTTTCACCTGAAATAACAATTTGTGACGGACTGTTGTGATTAGCAATCACCACACCCACATTCCATTCTGTCAATAACTTTTCTAAAGTATCACGGTCAGTGGAAACAGCACTCATCGCACCACTGGTATCAGCCGCCGCTTGAGTCATTAATTGACCACGTTTTCGAGCCACTTCAATGGTATCTTTTTCAGTAAATACACCTGCACTGTGTAAAGCAGTGACTTCACCAAAACTATGACCACAGACACAATCAGGTTTCAAACCCAGCTGATTTAACACGGCCATTTGAGACAAACTCACTGCCGCAATACTGGGCTGAGCCCATGCCATTTCTGTTAAAGTCGCTGTTTGAGCCGCTTCATCTTCTTTGCTAAAAACAGGTTGAGGAAAAACAATTTGATGTAATGGTGTTTCGTCTGTATTAGAGGCCTGGTCATCCCAAACTGATCTGGCAGAACCAAATGCCATTGCCAGCTCAGCCCCCATATCAACATACTGACTACCTTGACCTGGAAAGATAAACGCTACTTTACCATCTGTCGCTTTATCAACACTGTAATGCATTTTTGAAGGCACACTGAATGAAGCTTTTCCATCTTTGGTAATTTTATCGGATGCTTTGCCTAATTTATCAGCTAAATCTGCATCATTCGTTGCAATAATCGCTAATCTGACCGCTTGTTTTTCATTAAAATCTTGCTGACTTTGATGAGCCAGAGTAATCAGATTACTTTCTGTTTTAAGTTCTTCCTGAAGTTTTTTAATATCACTCAATAAATGACCTGAGTTATCGGCACTCATTAACAACATTTCGCTGGATAATGCCCTGAATCGTGTCGCTAGCTTTGAGTCGCCTTTGTATTCTTCCAAAGCCATGTGAAAATTACTGCCACCAAAACCAAACGAACTAACGGATGCTCGTCTTGGATGATCGCTGGCACGTATCCAAGGGCGGGTTTTGGTATTAATATAAAATGCACTTTCCTCAATATTTAAAGCTGGATTTGGTTTATCAACTTTGAGAGTTGGTGGTAATATTTTATTATTTAATGATAGCACTGCCTTGATCATTCCAGCAATTCCAGCAGAAGCTTTGGTATGACCAATTTGAGACTTTACTGAACCGATGGCACACCACTGCTTAGTATCAGGACTGCTCTCAGAAAACACCGAATTCACACCATTAAATTCAGCCTTATCACCTGCTTTAGTTCCCGTGCCATGAGCTTCTAACAATTCAACAGTTGATGGGCTATAACCCGCTTCATTATAAGCTCTTCTTAGAGCTTTTGCTTGCCCTTCAGGTTTTGGAGCATAAACACTGGTTCCAGAACCATCAGAAGATGTTCCATAACCACTGATCACTGCATAAATTTTATTACCATCACGTTCTGCATCTTCCAGACGACGTAATGCCATCATACCGATACCTTCACCGATAATTGTACCATCTCCTTTATCTGAAAAAGGACGGCAATCACCTGTGGGTGAAAAAGCAGGTGTTTTACTGAAACACATGTACATTAAAATTTCATTTAAGGCATCAGCACCGCCAGTGATAACCATATCCGATTGACCAAGATACAACTCACTGATTCCCATAGACATTGCTGACAAAGAACTCGCGCAAGCAGCATCTGTTACACAGTTAGTGCCGCCTAAATCAAAACGATTGGCAATACGACCAGCAACCACATTACCTAATAAACCAGGAAATGAACTTTCCTGCCAAGGCACATAAGAATCTGAAATTCGATTACAAGCTTCTTGCACCTGGCTTTCAGGCAAACCTGTTTCTCGTAACGCTTTAACCCAAACAGGACGTTGTAAACGACTGACCAGATTACTTAATAATTCAGTACCTGATGCAACACCTAAAATAACACTGATATTATCTTTATTTAAATCTTTAAATTGTCCGTTTGATGCATCATCCAATACTTTTTTAGCAACAATCAATGCCAACAGTTGAGCAGTATCCGTACTTGGCATGGCATTGGGCGGCATACCAAATTCCATTGGGTTAAATGGAACGGGATCAAGAAACGCCCCTGTTTTACAGTAAGTTTTGTCAGGGGCTGTTGGATCGGGATCATAATAATCTTCAATCAACCAATGCGTTGGTGGCACTTCTCTGATCTGATCTTCTGCATTGATGATATTTTTCCAGAATCCATCAACGGCAGATGACCCTGGATAAAGAGCACTCACTCCAACGACTGCAATCGGTTGTTGAGCTGAAGATTTTATTTTTTTTGACATATCTATCGCCTTATTTTATCTACAGATTCGTATCCAAAGATGAATCTAAAAAACCTGTAACACTTAATTTAATGAATAATTTAATGAATTTTTAATGGCATTATTTTATATTAAACACGTATATTATGACTAGCTAATTTAGTATCAACTGCATTAAATGACTCATAAACAGTCATTATTCAGAAATTTGATAGCTACTAAAGATAGTTTTAATTAATTCAGCACTCTGGGTGTAAAATGAAATGCTGATGCTGGAACAGGTAAACCATAACTTCTTAATTGTTGAGCCCGTGTTACAATGGCTGCGCCTTCAAGCAAGTTTTTTGCAATTTGAACAACCGTTCTATTTTCAGGTGCTTCCAGAAATGACCCTGCCACCCAAGTATTAAATGCACCCATCGCTGGACCACACCATATTTGATAGTCTAAACGACGTTCTGATTCTCCAGAAATTGGCCAATGACTGGATTTTCCAAGATACCATCTAAAAACCAAAGCCATTAGATGCTTCGGGTCTTTTTCTGCACGCTCAACCTCTTTTGGGCTGTGTTGCATAAAAAACGCTCGGGTATTTTCCCAAGTAGCTTCCAGTGTTGATTTAAACAATTGCTTTTCAAGCATGGCTTTTTTGGCAGGAGGAATATCATCCAGTCCTTTACAAGAGTTATAAACCTCATAAAGCTGTGATGCACGATTGGCAAACATGCTGCCACGTTTGATGACCTGAACTTTAACGCCCAGTTCAAACATATCTGCACAAGGTGCCATTGCCACATCTGCCATTTCTATTTT
>Ga0233448_1001725_pt1 | contig 17327 bp, 23 predicted proteins | sample SI_124_October20_2_FD_183015 | JGI IMG/M metagenome (GOLD analysis project Ga0233448, IMG submission 183015) | Seawater microbial communities from Saanich Inlet, British Columbia, Canada - SI_124_October2016_150_MG | ecosystem: Environmental > Aquatic > Marine > Inlet | place: Canada: British... | reverse complement strand
TAACGCTGAAGATATTAGAGATTTAAGGGGTGCTGGTTGGACACCAGACATCATGGCAGATGTAGTTAATTTAATGAACACGCCAGATCCTGAAACCGGTGAATATTACAAATTAAGTGAAGTACTAGATGCGGTATCTGTCACTAGAGGTACAGACATTACGCCTATAATGAGAGAGGCAATGACAGAGGCTTTAAATGAAGATAGACCAGACCAATCACTAGAAGATAAATTTGGCTACGGTGACTTCGAGTTTGAGAGTAAAGATATTCCTGCACAGATGAAGAGCTTTGTTACTGAAACTGCCGCTAACATGATGAACATAGTGGACCTTGAAGATGTTAAGGGAAAGATTACCGGTACTGACTACAGGATGGATAGAGCTAAGCTGGACTCAGCAGTCAATTCTTATGCTACTCAGCATGACTTGAACGACACACAAAAAAGAGAACTAACGCAGATGATTATAGATCACTTCGAAAGATTTACTAAACCTGACGCGGAGGAAAGAGATAAGAAATAATTAACAACTAAATAAATGGGTTACGAAGATTACTTTAAACGACTTAGAGAGAGACGGCAAAACCAAAGCAAGCTAAGTCAAAGCATTAAGCCAGAGGCTCCGACCAGCTCATCATTACCAGAGGGACCGATGTCAAAGGCACCGGTTGCCAATATGTCCTACGCAAATCGTCAGGATCTAATGATGAAGAACCTACAAAATAAGGTAGGGCCAATGACACTTAGACCAACAGTTAATTCTAAACTGTTTGACGATTTCAAGGTCAACCAATTTAAGACAACAAACTCTACGCCTAGCATAGTAGAGGGACCAAGCACATCTGAAGTGTTTGGTTTTGCGGTTGAACAAGGAAAGAACGGTTTTAAACAAATGATGGATTGGCGCAATAAACGCGCACAAGAGAATAACCAGAAAGAACTAGATACTTGGAATAAGATGGCCGACATGATAGGCGGCAAGAAATATGACACTCACGAGGAGCTTGAAGCCAGTAAATGGTATATGAAAGCTCTTAATAGCAAACTATCCAAGGATGTAATTGGATGGGTTGGCGAAAAGACAGATGAGCTTGGTATGAAATATGCCGCTCAAAAACATTCTGACTTAGCAGTCATTAAAAGTCTTATGAAAGGCAGGACTAAGGATGTAGAGACCGTGGCTAATGAAACTTATGATCAAGCAATGCAGTCAATGAGGGCTGATATGAACGATCCTAACAATAGCCAGCTTAAGAAGTTCATGTATGATCTAAGTAATGCTGGACCACAGATGGGAATAGGCATGGTACTTACCATAGGTGGTGGTAGAATAAACCCACAATTCGGGCAAGCTCTTGGAGCCGCTTATTGGACAGCTATTTCTGCTAACGAACAGCTCGCAGAAGATGGTGAAATAACAAGCATAGAAAAGATAGGAATAGACGTTGTCGGTGACATGGTGCTTGGTAATTCCTTAGAAGCAATGTTTAAGGCCGGAGCTAAGGCAAGCTGGGCAAACTTTATGAAATCATCTCTTATAGAGGGTTGGGGTACTGAGGTGCCGCAGTCATTCTTAAAGTTAGATCAGGATTGGCAAAATGCTAAGACAGATGAAGAGAGAGAGGCTGTTATTGAAGAGGCTAAAAACTATGTATTAAGCGGCGATATGGCCAGAGAGGGTATGGTTGGAACAGTTCTTGGTGGAGGTGCTTATGTAGGTACTCAATCATTTATAAGTCCTAATATAGACATGAACGATACCATCGTAAATGTAGAGGGACTACCACAAGGGCCAATGTCCAAACAAGATGAGATTGAAGATGAGGATCAGATGTCATTTTTACCTGAGGAGGTTGCTGTTAAAGAAGATATAATTACTGAAGCTAAGAAGTATAAGAGTGCAGAGGAGTTTGTTAAGGCAATGAAATCTGGTGGTGATAGAAGTGATATTGCTAATAGGAGGTATCAAGCAATGAATTTGAACCCTACTGAAATAGGTAGTTATTCAACTTTTGATATAGCAAGAATGAAGCAGTTAGATATGGGAGATTTGAATCAATGGAAATTATCAAAACAAAGTTTAGATATAAAGGCAGATTTATTAAGTAATAGAAAATTAGCATTTGGAAAAAATCCTAAAATAACCATTTATAGAGTTTTACCTAAAGGACAAAGTATAAATGCTGGAGATTTTATATTTGATTCAAAAGAATTAGCAAAAGATTACCTTAATAAATATGGAATTAAAAGGGGTTCTACTGAAATTAAAGAGATAAAGAATGTTGGGTTAGATGAAATACTTATTACTGACAATCCAATCCATAGATATGAAGATTTAGTAAGGTCAAAAGGAGAATTTATTTATGCGCCAAAAAAATTACAAAACACCATAAAGAATGAATCCCAACTAACAGACATCTTTAATAAAGCAAACAAAACCGAGGAGGCTAAAACACTACCAATTCTAGAAGAGGGCAGATCAGGTGATGAGATTAATTTCATTAGAGAAATCAAACAAGCGGTTGAAGAGGGTATGACTCAGCAACAGCTACAGGACCTATATACCAAAGAGTTTGATAGAGAGACACTTACAGCTGATAAGATAAAGTTTTCTAAGGCAGATATTCTGTTTGATATGATGGAAAATGTGGAAGAGCTAGACACACGTGACGTTAAGGGCGAACGTAAATTATTGGCCCGTATTGATCCTAAGTGGCTAGATGGTATTCCAACCTACAAAAGGAAAGTAAAGCGCTCACAGGCGCAAGAAAAGCGCTTATTTGACTCAATAGAGAGGCTAGGCCTTACCAATGTACAGGTTGAGTTCTTTAAAGAGATTATATCTAAGAGAGGCAAGACAGCTTTTGGTACTAGGTTTTATCAAACTATATCTTTAGCTGACCTTACTACTATGTTTACCGGCGAGCATGAATTGGGCCACATGGTCTTTAATAACATGGATCGTATGGAAATGTTTAAGGGTATGAGCAAGCGCGAAATACTAAAAGAGCTACGCAAGATATTCCCTGAAGTAAAAACTAAGAAAGGGCTAGAAGAAAAGCTAATGAGAATTGGCGAGAAGATGGCCTATGATTACAAGAAAACAGGCAAGTTTTACTTCAAGACAGATAACAAGATACACAGCTTTTGGAAGAAGATATTTTTAGCTCTTAAGAAATTCTTTACAGGTAAGACAAACAACCCAGACGCAGTCAATTTATTCTGGAAGAAAGTATTAACTGAGAAAGCTAAGAGACCTACCAAGGTTAAAGAGAAGAGCTTTTGGGATCGGGACCTGTCGCGATATATTGAGTATGATCAAGCTGACTTTGAGGCTGATATGGATGAAATGCACAAAGGCAAAGAGGAGGAAGAGGGTGTTGATGATACTACCAATCAGGTTACCAATGAGGACTACGCGGCACTTGAGGCAGAACAAGCAAGAGCTGAGACCGAGGTATATTATTCTGATGAGAAACTACAGGAACAGTATGATAAATTCTATAAGCTAAAAATACCTAGTCAAAGACTAAACGAGGCCGAGGATGTAGAGGCATTACGTAAGAGCTACGGTGGTGGTATGAAAGACGCGGCTTTTGACGATATGTTCTACTCTCAGGAGATGGGCATGGATGATGTCTATGATATGTTCCGAGAGCGTATAATGGCAGAAAGACAGTCCAAAGAACTTGCGGCTAATAATAAGGCCAAATATAACAAGATTAGAAAAGCAGTTACTGGTACCACTAAGGACGATATCCCTGCTATATCAGAAAATCTTAAGAAGCAGATCAAGGCATTCCTTAGACCGGGGAAAGCTAAGAATTCTAGAGCCTTTGGATTACTTGGAAACAAAGACACAACCATTCCTTACTTTAGTAAGTTGTTTAGAGATTGGGCCGAGCAGGGTGTTCAGAAAATCATTGAGCCTTATGCTAGAGCCTTTACTCTAGGAACTCACTCAATTAAGGATTCTATACAGGCAGGACTCAAGGAGTACCATGCTAATATATTTGATATAGATAAGTTTATTATAGTTAAGGCTATACAAGACGGAAAACTATCTCAGGTTAAGGCATCTTATGAAAAGGCGGCTAAGAAGTTTAATGACACAATACTCAAACTAGGCTCCCAAGATAAGCTGGTTAATGATACATTCAGGGCCTTTATGAAAAAACATCCTGATTCCTTTATTGGATCAGAGCTTTGGCTTGATTGGGTAAAGGGCCAAGAGATTGGCAAACAGGTCACAGTATTTGATGATTATCGTAAGAGGTTTTCTACTGTATTCCAAAAGGCTATGGACAGCATGGTCCACGAGAAGATTAGAACAGTTGACGCGGCTACTGAAAATGCCTTTGCTTTGCGTATAGGTATGAGAGCTACCAAAGGTCAGATGATGATATCTAACTTCGGCTTTAAGAAGTTTGAGGATCAGATATTTGGTAAGTTTGGAACACTAGTTAGTCTTGATGAAATAAACGAAACATTTACTCTAGCTAAGGAACACGGTACAGAGATATCCCTATACAACGAGGATGGTATGGACATGGTCAATAAGATAGACAGGTCCGAGCCAGAGAAGATTGGTTATTATCTGGATCCACCTTACTTTGCATCTGCTGAGGGTACTTACAAGCAACAGATCAAACAACAGGGTGAGGCAGGAGCTGAAGCTATTAAGAAGTTTGCAGAACCTGCTGAATTCCTTGCTACACATAAGGACATTGTTGAGTCCGGCTCTAGACAGGCCTATACCAATGACGTAAATGAAGATTATGTTTGGGGACTTATTGGTGACGATGGATCTAAGAAAAAGGTTTTTGCCTACAAGGAGGGTATGACACCTACTTCTCTAGTTATAGATAATCTATCTGAAGAAGCTACTCACGAATACTTCCTTACTGAAAAGACTTCTGCTGGTAAATGGACTGATCTAGATTATATTGCTAGTAGGATCCTTAAAACCGATAGCGGTGAGAACATAATTGCCATGCTTAAGAAGCACGGAGTGTCCGAAGATGTTATAAAAGGCTTAAAAGTCTATTATAACGAGGATATCAAGGGCCAAAAACGCTCATCTGCGATGCTTAAAGACTTAGTACGTATCAAAGTCCAAGAAGTAGATGGTGAAAAGGTGGTCAAATCCGTGATAAGTAATAAAGTTCTCAACTATATTCAGAAAACTTCCAAGATTAAACACATTAAGGTGGAGGATCTAAAGGGAGTTAATAAGATATTCCAGAAAGTTAAGAAAACAGTTGCCGAATTTGTACAAGGATACGAGACAGGCGAGAGATTCTTTGATCGTATTGGTCAGGGATTCTACGATGTGATATTTGTACCGGTTAGATCAGCAGAGAAACGCGCCACCATGAAATCATCTCAGCTTAAGAAGCGCTTGGTTAAGGGATTATCTAAGAAAGAGCAGGCCAAATTCCTATCATACTCACTATATAAGCAGGGAGTTACTAAAGATAAGGTTGGTTTTTCCGAACTTACACCTAAGGCACAGTTTGCTTACAAGGAATATCGCAAGATAGTAAAAGAAATGGAGCCATTTGTTAGACGTACTGCCAAGAAGAACGGCAGAAGTCTTGGAACGGTGCCAAATTACCTGCCTTTATATACCAAGGATGATCTAATTATTGCAGAAGCTGGTGGTCTTACTGCCTTTACTCGCAATGATCCTTACTTCGGCTCCTTGAAAGAACGTGTAAAGGACACAGATATCAGCCTATACGAGAAGAATATATCTAAGGTCATGGAGACTTGGATTGATAACGCGACACGTTATGTCGAGCTAGGTGGTGTCACGTATGACGTTAACTACCTGATCAGCTCTACACAGCTCCAAGAAATTGCAGGGCCACAGGTTACCGGCTTACTCAAGCAATGGTACAGAAATGTGGTTAACCCACCTATCGCTCAGGGCAATTGGAAGTTCTTGAAGAAGATCAGGGCAGTTCGTGCCTTTACTATCCTAGGTGGTAAGATATCAGTTATTCTTAAACAGCCACTCAATCTTTGGGACTTTGCCGCTCTAGTAGGCTGGAGACGTACAGTTAAGGCAATGTTTACTGCTAACACACCTTATTGGAACCAGCTAGCAAATCAATCTGGATCCATTCAGGAGCGTACACTTGGAATTGCCATTCAGGATATACGATCAGAGGCACTTAACTTCTTAGGTAAGCCAGCGCTCTACGTAGATAAGATGACAGCTAAGATGGGCTACGTTGCAGTTCTGTCACAGATGATGGAACGAGAGAGGGCCGAGGGCCGACCTATTGATCAGAAGAAGATGAGGCGCATGATGAGGTATGCTGATACTATAGTTGATAGAGTCATGGGCGGTATGAGTAGATCAGAACAGCCACGGTATTTCAGGACAGAGCTTGGAAAGAATATGAATATGTTTTTCTCACAGCTTAATTCTAAGATGCAGGTTTATGTTACAGATATCTGGAAGAAAGAGACTAGCGAGGATCTAAACCAAAACAGGGCCAAGCTAATGGCTAGGTCATTTATGGCAGTTATTATTGCCGGCTACGTTGAGGCGGTTATATCTCAGCTTGCTATGGTAGGATTCGATGAGGATGATGAGGACTATCAGGACATAGCCAGCTCAATCGCTGATTCTATAATTGGTAATTTCCCTGTAATCAACAACGTATGGTATGCCCTTAAGACAGGCAAACCTTATGCTCCGGCTCCTACACTTGGATCCTTTGCTAAGATTATGACTAATTTGGCTCAAGGTAAGTTTAAGGATGCCGCTTGGGAGGGTACAGGTTTCTTTTACCTGCCTATGCAGGCTCAGAACATCCTTAGAGGCTCCGGAATTGTCATGGAGGGTGGAGTTTATGACAAGAATGGCCGGCTAATGTATCCTGTAGAGGGTAACATTGAGCAGATAAGGACCATTTTGAACGGTAAATGGGGATCACAGGCCGCTAAAGAGTATATAGAAGAGAGAAAGACCACACCTTGGAAGTTTTGGGAGACCAAAGTCACACCTAGGGGATCTAGTAGAAGCACCGGCGGCAGGGGATCATCTCGATAGTTGCCAAATTTATTTACATGTGTTATCATATATATATGATCACATCAACAACAATACAATATAAAAGACCGCTTTCTAGCACCGGTGTGATCAGACATCGCTAGTGGGCGGTTTTTTGTATTGTATTAAAACGTATACAGATCCTTGCTTTACGAGTACGCAAGTCAAACCACTCGGTTAAACATAAACTAGTATAAGGTATATGTGCGAAAGCTCAGGGAAATGACCGCCATCCTGTCACCTGAGCCATCTAACATGTATCGTATCCTAGCTACCGGATTATCCTGACCTGTGGAGGTTACACCTGCTCCGGCCCTGTATCACTTCATTAGTTTATATTAGAAGGTAAAGGGTGGATTGCGAGTTTATTTACCTCTACCCACAGGGATTGTAGGTCAAACCAGTGCCACTTCGGTGGTCGGTCGTGCTGCCTACAATCTCTATGGATGGAATATGCACTATTTGCATATAATCTCTAGCTTACAGGTGGTAATTGAATACTTCTACTATAATGAAACGGGCAATTATTATTAGTGTTCGCCCTTGTTACCACTTGTAATTTAAAGATTAAACTGAAAAAAGATACATTCTAATAGCTATAGGTTCACCCGCTACAACTTACTTATTAAATAATAAAAAGTATATGAAGAAATTTAAACTAACAAAAAACACAAAAGAAGTTTATGATAAAACTCTTTACCAAATCAAAGCTAAGATTGCTTTTGGAAATGTAGAAAAAGGTGAGCTTGGTGGTTGGATTGAGAAAGAAGATAACCTAAACCAAGGGGATAATGCTTGGGTGTCTGGTAATGCTTGTGTGTATGGTGATGCTTGTGTGTATGGTGATGCTTGGGTGTCTGGTAATGCTTGTGTGTATGGTGATGCTTGTGTGTCTGGTGATGCTTGGGTGTATGGTAATGCTTGGGTGTATGGTAATGCTAGGGTGTCTGGTAATGCTTGGGTGTCTGGTAATGCTTGTGTGTATGGTGATGCTTGTGTGTATGGTGATGCTTGGGTGTATGGTAATGCTTGGGTGTCTGGTAATTTAAAACTAGAGTTTGGACGGTGCTTTGGTAAAAAAGGAGCTCATTGGGATGTTACTGAATTAGAAAATGAAGATGAAATACTTTTAATTAAAGATTATAAACCTGCTGTAAATGAAGATGATGATGTAGAGGTAGAAGTAGATGGTAATATAAAAGTAATTAGTCGCAAAAGTGCTATAGCATTAGGATTATTAGAAGATTAAATAAAAAGTATATTAAATAAAAAGTATATGAAACAACACATAACAAAAATGGTCTGTATATTATTTGGTCATAGATTTATCAATTTGGATACAGATAGATTTACAGCTGATTGTAAAAGATGTAAAAGAAAGTATGAAGTAAGCTATGATATGGCTTATGGAGAAACTTATGCAGTAAGGGAAGCAGTAAAAGAGAAACTAAATAAATAAGTATATGAGTCCTGATATTTCAATGTGCGACAATAAGAAGTGTAAGCGAAGAAAGAAGTGTTATCGCTTTACAGCAGAACCAAGTGAACATATGCAGTCTTATTTTCTTAATATGAAAGAAAAGGATTGTGAATACTTTTGGGATAATTCAGAATATAAAACCAATAAAGAATAAATGGACAAAGTAATTGAAGATAAAATATTAAAGCGAACAGGCTATTCATATAAAGTTATAATGAATATGTCTAAGTTGGACTTTGTTAGAAAAATTGGAGTCCAACAAATGAAAGGCCTTGAGCCTAGACAATTCCAATGGCTACAAAAATTAAGAGACGAATATGGAAGTAAATTTAACAACTAATCAATGGTATCAATCTCTAATCAATGATTGCGAGGGCATTATCTCGGAGTCCTTATTCATTTCACGTTGGACTCTCGTTCAGGGCTATCATATGTTAGGATCTAGAATACTAGAGGACTCAGAAAAATTTGGCGAAATCCCTATACATGAGATTGGAGCTAAGGTATCTTTGTCCTTAGGTAAGTCCACACGCACCGTACAACGCGCTGTACAGTTCGCAAAGGAATATCCGGTACTAGATGACGTTCCGGGTGGAAAAGCTCTTACATGGCATAAGGTTTGCAATAACCTATTACCTAGTGGAAAGGCTGAATTTAAGGATCCATCCTATATAAGGTACGTTATGAATTTGGATCAGAAGCCTAAATTACAGATCTACTCAGCTCTATATAAGGAATTTAAAGGAAGAAACCCTGATAAACTGCTAGACTCATAGGACTTGACATTATATTCTACCTAAGCTATAGTGTAAGTACGATTAATTAGTAATTGAGAAAATCTATGTTAAGGATTAAACAAGTTCGAAAGGACTTACACATTACACAGGAAGAGATTGCCAGACATCTGAACATGAGTGTCAGACAATGGTGCAGAACGGAAGATGGACAGGTTGAGCCGAAGTTAAGAACTGCTGATGTAGTCTATCGCTACTTTGTAGCTAAGGCGGCACAGTTAGATCAGAGCTTTGATCATAACATCGTTGATCTCTTTAGAAAGGAAGAGGACCATGCAGTCAACCAAGTACAAGAGGGAACAGAGGTGGAGGAAAGCGAACAAGGACAGAGTTAATGCCTACTATCGTAAGTATTACTTGGATCCTATAAATCATTTACGTCACATGTGTCGCCTAGCATTAAGAAATGCTGTAGTGGCACATAAAATCAGCAAACCAAAAAGGTGTAGTATTGGATCAGGGTGTTCCGGCAAGGTGCAGGCACATCATGATGATTATACTAAACCACTAGCGGTCGATTGGTTATGCACTAAGCATCATGCTGAGAGACACAAGCAAAAACAAACATTAAAACAAATCTATGAAATTTAACAAACTAATTAGAGGCAAACTTGGAAAAGTTCTGTTACTAGAATTCGCGGTGCTATCAGCATTGCTTATCAATCTAGCAGACCTTGCAGCTGAGTATGTTGCCTACAAAATTTATCCGGTTATAGAAGTTCAACCGGTACAAGCCCAAGAGAAAGCAATTGATTATACTATAGCTGAGCATATCTGTTTAGCTACTAATGGTGAAAACTGTGATGTCCTAGTAAATTTGGCTCGCTGTGAGTCATCTCTAAATCCTGAGGCTTACCATGTAAATACTAACATGACAGTAGATCTTGGACTTTTTCAGTGGAATTCTGTTCACTTTAAGACCAAGATGACACCTAAATGCGCTCTAGATGTTTATTGTTCTGCGAGAGCCGCAAACGCGGAAATCAAAAAAGGGAATGGTAAAATTTGGGTGTGTTGGGATCGTATTTAATAAATAAAGGAAAGGAGTGAGGACCTATGATTAAAGATTATGATCTAGAAATAGAAAAGAAGTATCATCCTGAAAACTTTGATGTTCTAGGCGAGGCGGTGGAGTGTCCATCTTGCCACGAAATAGAATACAGAGCGGTTGTTATAGGAAATGACAAGGATGGTTGGGATCCTACAGGCGAACACGAGTGTGATTCCTGTGGCTACCAAGATGTGGAGGTGTCAAATGTATAAACCAAAAACAACCTTTGATAGCTTTCTACAAGAGAAGTTTTTCGAGGCAGAGCCACAGACACTTGATGATCAGTTTCCGGATGCATTTAATGATTGGTTAGTTGATATCGATGTCCAAGAGATAATCGATTATGGCCAAGAGTATGCAGAATACATCACAAAGCAAAACATTAAGTACGCTTTATTCTTAGAGGATATAGAAGACAATGAAAGGAGGGATGCAGTATGAGTGATCCTGATCCAAAAGCAGAGTTTATAGAGCAGGTAGGCAACAACAGGCCTGAAATCGTTAAGACATTTATCTATAGGGACAAGATGGCTAATCGATTACGCAGGCTTAAGTGGTATCAATTCTCTAAGCGCTGTGGAGTTAAGCGAGAAATAGCGAGGCTATCAGCCAAACTAGATTTATTAATTGAAGAAGAAATATTAAAGTATTAAACCTATGAGTACTACAAAGAAAGACACAACATTCTTTGCAGACTACCAAGCATTAATCAATGACGTGGCTAGACTTAAGAAGTCAGCGAGCAATCCGTTCTTTAAGTCCGGCTACGTTCCATTGAAAGACGTATTGGAAGAAGCAAAGAGAATTTGTAAAGCTAACAACTTTATACTATTACAAGCACCTGACGTGCTGATCACACCTACTGGCCCTGTGCCAATTCTAAGGACTAAGCTGGTCCATTCTAGCGGTGCTTCAAGTGCCGGTAAGATTACCTTACCTTGTCAGGAAGAAAACAACCCACAGAAGCTAGGTGGTGCATTAACTTACATGAGACGTTACAGTCTTACTACTATGCTCGGCATAGAGGAAGCTGATGATGATGGCAACCATTCAAGTGGCAACACAGAAAAGGCTGCAGTTGATGAGGATTTGCCCTTTTAGAAAGGATTTGAGTTGATAGTTGATCTAAGCTATAATATAAGTATGATTATTAACTTAGATTAGCTATGACTACCAAGAAATGCTTTAAATGTAGCAAAATTAAACCGTTAGATAAATTTTATAAACATCCTAAAATGCCCGATGGTAGGGTGAATAAGTGCAAAGAGTGTAATAAGATTGATGTTAGAAAAAACCTATTTGAGAATAAAACTCGCTACACAGCATATTATAAGGATAGGATGAAAAATAACATTAATTATATCTTTATTCATAGATATTCCACGATGTTATATCGTACCAAGGGGCGATCTACTAGGGATTATAGTGTACAAGGTAAAGAAATATGTACTAAGAACCAGTTTATAAAATGGTGTAATGATCCTAAAAATTTGAGACGATTTAAGAGGTTGCACAAAGCATGGAGTGAATCAGGATATAATAGAGGATTGTGTCCATCTATAGATAGAATTAATAATTTAGTTGGGTATAAATTAGATAATATAAGGTGGATAACAGTTACAGAAAATTCTAAGAAATACATCTTTTAATTAACATATAATATTATGGCAGAAAAAGAATACAAAGAATCCATTGGAGCATTATGGAAGAAGAAGTCAAAGACCGGTGTAGTCTATTTATCAGGTGTCCTGCAAAAAGGACAAGACGGAAAGAAAACACCTATTGTGATCTTTGCTAACAAGAAAGCAAAGGACACGCATCCTGATTACAGGATATTTTTAAGCGATCCACTACCCCAATCTAGCGAGCAATCTAGCGATGAAGCGCCTGAAGTTGAGGTTTCAATAGACGATATCCCCTTTTAGAGCGGTGACTAGATCACTGGATAGCATATTCGGGCGAATAATCCTTAATATGATTCCCCATGATCCGGTCCTCGTGAACTGAGGAGGCCTAAAGCCTTTGATGTTCCACTTCCTTTTTTGGTGTCGAGTTACTCGACCTTTCTCGCCACCATTTGCGAGGGCAGATAGCCTCTCCATTATCTGTCCTTACAAATGGTTAATAACTAAACCCCATGAAAAATGCGAAACAAAAAGGCAAACAGCTCGAAGATTACACTTCCGATAGGATTATCTCTAAGGGACTTGATGATAGATCAATTCGTGATGGCGGATCTGGTGCGGGAAATAGAGAAAAGAGAGACATTAATACGTCAGTTCAAATCCTTGGAAGGACAATTGGAATTGAATGCAAAAACTATAAGGTCGCTCACGTTAAAGATTGGTGGAAGCAAGCCTGCAAGCTAGAGAGCCTAGGCTATGAACCTGTCGTAGTTTATAAATTGGGCGGAGAGGGCTTGGGCGATACTAAAGCTATCATTTACCTTGAAACTCTATTAGATTTGATAGCGGGCCAAAATGGAGCTCCTGAGGCAGGTTCAGGTATCCCATCAGGAGACAAATGGAAGGTAAAACAGGCAATAGACACATTGAAAGAAGTTTATAAAATATTAGACAAATATGGAGATTAAATACTTATCACTATTTAGCGGTATCGGTGGCTTTGAGCTCGGTATCCAACAAGCATATGAAAGCAATAATGAACATGCACGTAAGTGCAAGAAATCCGAACAGAAAAAATGCTCACAAGGGAGGGAGCGGTCCACTCATCAGCACGGATCACTGTTACACTCTAGAGACCGGGCAACCGCATTATGTATTGGATATTCCGAAATCGATAAATATGCCATCCAAGTCTATGAAAAATATTTTAAACACAAAAACTATGGAGACATCACAAAAATCGAACCAGAAAAATTACCTAGCTTTGATCTCTTGGTTGGAGGATTTCCTTGTCAAAGTTTTAGCATTGCAGGAAAACGGCTTGGATTTCACGACACGAGGGGAACACTCTTTTTTGACATCGCAAGGATTCTCGCAGAAAAACGACCAAGACGTTTGGTACTCGAAAACGTCAAAGGTTTATTATCTCATGACAGCGGCAAAACTTTCCAGACAATACTTGAAGTTCTCGCCGACTTGGGGTATTCAGTTGAATGGCAGGTACTTAACAGCAAAAATTTCGGAGTTCCCCAAAATAGGGAAAGAGTGTTCATTATCGGATATCTTGGAGGATTCCCCGAACGAAAAGTATTTCCTATCCGAGGCGGCAATCAAGAGGTTAACTCAAGGAGTGGGTTTCAAGAGCAAAATAGTGCCACAATCTTTGCAAGCCAATACAAAATAGCCAGGGGTATGACTCTTGTGGCTCCTGTTTTAACACCAGATAGGCCGGAAAAGAGGCAGAATGGTAGGAGATTTAAGGAAAATGGCGAGCCAAGTTTCACTTTAACTGCTCAAGATAGGCATGGAATATATGATGGAACCAAAATAAGGCGGCTCACACCACTAGAATGTGAACGATTACAAGGGTTTCCTGACAATTGGACATCCGATCTGTCCGATACTCAGCGCTACAAGACCTGCGGCAATGCTGTTACGGTCAATGTGATAGAGGAAATATTTAAGAGACTATCAACTTAATATAATAATATGAGAATTTTGTTAACCAACAACCATCTAGTTAACATAGGTGGCACAGAAACTTGGATCAGGACGATGGCTCACGAGCTTAGAGCTCAGGGACACGAGGTTGATATCTATACTTTGGAAACTGGCATGTTCTCGGACCTGCTCAAGGCAGAAAACTTCAAGATATACACACATTATCCTGACCTTGAGGATAACTATGACGGAATTCTGTGTAATCACACCACTACTTTTTATAATTTGAAGCTGAGAGGGCTAAAAGCTCCGATCATATTTACTTCTCACTCATTTTTTATAGATATTGAGAGACCACCTGCGGAAGCCTACGAAGTTGTAAGTGTTACGGAGGAAATTGGCAAAGGTAAAATTATTCGTAACGGAATTGACGTTCTAAAGTTCGATTGTAAGAAACCTATCAATAAAAAATTGACGAATATCCTATATTTGACTCATCCGTGGAATAAAGAGGGCAATGAGCTCGTCATAGAGGCCTGCAAAGAGTACAACCTGACACTTATTACCACCGAAATCATAGAAATGGACACCTTAATCAATGAAAATGACTTAGTTATCACTCTTGGTAGAGGAATTTTAGAATCTTTAGCCTGCGGAAGAAATGTTATCTCAGGGGATCATAGACATGGTTGGATGACAGGTTTTGTCGGCGGTGGAATGATAACTGAAGATAATTTTGACGATCTAAAGACTCACGCTCTCTCAGGAAGAAATAAACCTATCTATTTTACAGCCGAAACTCTAAAAAAGGAGCTCTTGAAGTACGATCCTGCTCGTAATCTTAGAAACAAGATGGTTTCGGAGTACAATATCATGCGACAAGCCCAAAAATATGTAGAATTAATAAAAGCCTATGAGTGATATCTATCAAGAGCGCTATCTAGCTCATCAAAATCGGAAGAAAGAGATGCTGACACCTAATTTTAAGGGCAAACACAAGAAACACGTCGGGAGTCCGAAGTTTTTTGATGTTATTAAGGCTCGGAAGTCAGTTCGAGTCTTTTCTGGTGAGCCAATTCCTATTCCTACTCTTGCAACTCTCAAAACCATGGCTCAATTTGCTCCTAGCTCCTGCGATAGGCATGGAGTTACTACGAAGTTCGTAGAAAGTAGGCAAACAAAGTCTATTTTGAGCGGTTTATTGGTCGGTGGTGTCGGTTGGATACACCGAGCTGATGTTATTATCCTACTAATTGGCGATAAAAACGCTTACAAGAGTCCAAATGAGCGTGAATTCATGCATTATCTTGATGCTGGAGTCCTTGCTCAGCATATTATGTTAGTAGCTGAGGCTCTTAACGTGGCTACCTGCTTTGTTAATCCTAATGTTAACGCAGGTATAAGTTTGGAAGATAATGAAATCTTTTGCGGAGCCATTGCTCTCGGTAATCATGTAAATTCATGTTAGTTGATATCAGCGTCATGCGTGACGGCAAAGACATAAAACACATCACAAATAATAGGATTTATGAGGTTAGAGCTTGGATCAAACACACTGCTCCGCTCACTCCTGACTTTGATTATATTGAGGTCCGAGTTGGCACTTCAAATGGAGGTCCTGACAGCTCCATGCCTGTCGCGGACACTCATGTCTTATCTTTTCAAGGTATCTTGCCTTATCTAGAGACTGTCTTATCTAAAGCTAAGGCAGGGGAATATCCTTTCGTGTACTGTCCATAATCAGGACTTGACTTTTCTGTCTATCTAAGCTATACTTAAATCAGTTATTTAACAAGTTAAAAGAAAGGAAGTCTATGAAAGTCAAAGAATTAAAGGCTTTGCTGAAAGATGCAAAACCAAATGACGAAATCATTTTTTCAAATGATGAAGAACTTAATTGTCTAATGGCCAAAGGCGAAGTCGCTTGGCTAACTGATTTGAAGAAATGGTGCGTGTTCCCTTTGTCGGGAACTGAGGTCGAGGAAGAAGAAAGTTATTCTGCTCCTGACTTATCTGATTCTGAGTTTGAAGAAATCCAAGAAAAGTTGGCTCAAGCTCAATCTGAATTCTGCGTAAATGCAGAAGCGGAAATAACCAATTTTGGTTGGTCTAGCGGTGATGATTTTATCTGCTCGAAAACAACCAAAGGTGTCGTGTCTACTTTTTGGGAAAATGGAAAAGCAGTTACAGCTTTTCATTAAGAATTTGGAGTCCTTGTGGCTCCTTTTTCTTTTGTCTTGCTACTTGACTTTTATGTCTATCTATGCTAAACTACAGTTAGGTTTAGTTAATTAACAATTTAATGCGTCACACGTGACGCTTAGGAAGTGAAATTTTATGGTAACTTACGAATTTTATGCTGACGGTAATATCGCTCAGCTACAAAAAGATGATGGGACTCGTATCTATATCGATATGGGTAATCCCACAGAGGTCCTTAAAGAGGACGAGGATTACGATGCCATTCAGGATCTATTCGATTATCATGGTGTCGGCGATAAATCTCCTGTAAAGGATATCTTTCCTGAAAACGATTCCACTCCTACTGAGATTTCTGATGCTCAGCGCCACGAGATTTGGTGCGCTGGTCAAAATGACACGCTTATCGAATCTCTTATCTGCGAGGAGGCAGAGAGATTTGCTTGCGAGTCGCTTGGTCTTGAGGGAGAGGAGATAATTGACGAGGCTATGGAGGTCTATCGTGATGGATTTCTTAGCAGAAATGAGCCATTGAGGCCTAGCGCTGAAGACTTCATAGTCTAATTCCGGCGGTAATCTACTATAGTCTAGAGAGAAGAAAAGTCTATCTTAATTGGTAGGCTTTTTTGTTTGTGTCTTGTCTTTTAGCGTTGCTCTCTTTTTCGGCGGTATTATTATTTATATATAGGAGATAAATTGTTGGTTTGGTTTCTTTTTGGTGTCTTTTGCTATGTTTTGTTGTTGTTTTATCTCTTTTAGGTATTCTCCTCTCCCTTTTCTCTCTCTTTTTAGTGTCTTATCTTAAAGGCTTGGCGCTCTAACAGTTCTTTTCCTTATTACATTTAATAAAAGGGAGCTTGCGACCTACATATTATTAAAAGAGGGTAGATATACATAAAGCACCTATAAATCTCTTAGAGGTTCAATATAGGCCTTAGGATAGCCTTTTAGGTAGGGGGGAGTAGGGAGGGGGTATGAAGTTTGTAAGTCTAGTTCTTTTTTCTAACTACTCAATTATAATTCTATGTATAAATAATTAACCTTTTTATACATCCTTTCTTTCCTTTGTATAAATACTATACTCAATTATAATTTCATATTCCAACATTCCGGTAATCCCGGATAGTTCATATAGCTATTTATTTCTAGACATGGTATAATTAAGTAGTAG
>Ga0233448_1001707_pt1 | contig 17456 bp, 1 predicted proteins | sample SI_124_October20_2_FD_183015 | JGI IMG/M metagenome (GOLD analysis project Ga0233448, IMG submission 183015) | Seawater microbial communities from Saanich Inlet, British Columbia, Canada - SI_124_October2016_150_MG | ecosystem: Environmental > Aquatic > Marine > Inlet | place: Canada: British... | reverse complement strand
TTTAGCACTTTCTTGACAGGGTAAATCTTGCTTTGCAGAAGCCGGTAATTTCAGGCTTGGTGGAAATAGTCAGGGTCAGCTATTGTGGGACCCAGCCTGCCTCTTTCATTTTTTGATAGGCTTCAGCCCAGCTTTTTTCTGACGGTGAATTTGCACTACTGTCAAGGTTAGGGTTAGCTTGATTGTGAAGTGGCAATTGAGTATCAGGTTGTGACTCAATTTGTTCACGGGCTAATTTTTGGAATTTCAGCTCTGGAGAAGGTGCAATCGGTTGGCTGGAGGTTTCGGGTATCTCAAGCATCCGTTTAACCACCAATTTTTCCCCGGACAAATCGATTGGTTGACGGCTGGTCAGGTGAGGAGACTTCAATCGTTATGGTGTTCTCTATTGAAGCGGTATCCGCTGGAGTCATGGTGGCAGCTTGGTTAACGGTTTCACTGTTTTGTTCTGCTGCTGCAGGAGCTACGGAGGACTCGGTCTCTTCTGCAGGTTGGTCGACTGTTATTGAGGCCTTGGGTATCTCGCGTTCCCTGTAGATTGTGTTGCTATGGTCTACAGTGGTTTTTTCAGCGTTTTGTGGGCCTGTAATTTCAACCTGGTGATTCGTTGGGGAGCGTGTCTCCTCTGATGCCCTCTCAACTTCAATATAGTTTTCTTCGTTACGAGCTACGGTTACTTTAGTCTGATCAGCTGGGCCAGTCAGCTCAGTGATGGTCTGTACAACGGCTTCTTCAGGCGTCTCAACAGCTGCTTCTGCGGCTATTTCAGTCTCTCCATCGACTGTTGAATTAAGATTGGTTTCCAAATTAGTTTGACTATCTGCATCAGTTGTCGTCAACTTTTCTGGCTCTGGCTCTGGCTCTGGCTCTGGCTCTGGCTCTGGCTCTGGCTCTGGCTCTGGCTCTGGCTCTGGCTCTGGCGCTGGCTCTGGCTCTGGCTCTGGCTCTGGCTCTGGCTCTGGCTCTGGCTCTGGCTCTGGCTCTGGCTCTGGCTCTGGCTCTGGCTCTGGCTCTGGCTCTGGTTCTGAAACAGGAATGACTTTAGTGGATTCTTGCTCAGTTACAGAAGGCGAATCGGCTGCAGTAGGGGCGACAGCAGGTGCATCACTTGGTAATGTTGTTTCAGTTTCAGTTGTTGAATCAGATAGGGGGGTATCCAGTAACTGATCCACTTGATGACCCATTTTATCTGTAATTTGTTCCATCATCTGTTGTTCACGATCTTCAGCTTCATGAACTTCATCACTGTTCGGTTTGTTGTCAGTAGCAGCATCACAATCAGCGCTGTTGCAGGGGGTAGCCGTCAGATATCCTAGCTGATTCAATAGACGGAAGCGGGAGAGTGCGCCAGTCACCTCTTCCTGTAAAACGGCCTGCTTTGCAGCAAACAGGGCATCTTCAGCCCCCATAATGGCCATAATGTCCACTTCACCCATCTTGAACTGTTCATTGGTGGTGTCGCGGGTCGCAATGGCCATCAGCTGTTGCTGGTGGTTGAGTTCAAGAATATCGTTAGAAACTTCTACAGCACCCCACAAAATCTTTGTCTGCTCTTCAGCACCACGCCGGGCCAGATCAAGTTGCTCTTTTGCATCCACGACTGCAGTGGCTGTCTCTTCTCGTCGGGCCTTGTCTGTACCACCTCGAAACAGGTTGTAATTCATCTTTAATAGAGCCGTCCAACCATACTCTTTTCCTTCAACGGCACCGGCATCATTTTTGAATAGGTTTTTCAGTTCAAAATCGAAGGTGGGGAAGAGGCTGGACTGGGCCCCCTTGCGATCTGCCTCGGCAGCCTGCAAATTGGAGATTGCCGTCTGGATCGTTGCCGCATTGGCCTGAACATGGGTAATGGCCTGATCAACATTTTCAGGCAGAGTCACTTCAATTTCCAGATCAGGAGATGGTAGTGGTAGTACAGGTAGTTCACCCACCACAGTAGCGTATCGGGCAGTCGCGTCCCGGTACAGCCCCTTGTTGGCAACCAGGGCGGTCAAAGAGAGTATATAGGGCCCCTCTGCCAACGCCAGCTCAGCCTGCGCGGCAGCACCGGCTTCAGCCTTTTGTTGAATCTGCTCAAAAACCAGTTTATGTTTGGCTACATTCTCTTCGGTCAATTTGATGACCTGTTGCAAGCGGTAGAGTTCATACCATGACTCAATGACGTTAATGGAGATGGTGCCCTCAATATCTCGCTGGTGAATACGTGCATTGTTAAGCATCTTCTCACTACGCTCAACGACACTGTCGGTCATCCCACCATCAAAGAGTTTCTGAGTCAGGGTCAGACTGTGATCCTGTTTGAACATGGTTGGATCGCCACCTTCAGGAGGCGCTCCGGGTTTATTGGTATGTTCCTTGCCAGATTGAAGTGCTAAATCAATGGTTGGATAGTAGGCTCCCTGCATCTGTTTCAGTTGTGCTTCGGCAATGGTAATCCCCGCCCGCGCAGATTGCATTTGCGGATTGCTATTCAGTGCCTTCTGAATCGCCTCGGACAGTGGATGAGCAGCGAGCTCTGTAGAGGTGAGCAGAAGAATTGAAGAGATGAGTAACTTGTTTTGTATCATCGGGTGGGTCTAGATTAGTAGTTGCTTATATTTTATCACGTTGCGGAGGTTATTTTCACCTGTAGCCATGATGGTTATTCAATACATTGAGGTTACAGCAAACAGTATGCCAACCATAAATGACAGTTCTTTGACAGGCTCCTCACAGTTCTTAAGTGTTATCTAAAATCACACTATCAAGGATCAACTGATAGGTTTGTTGGTGCATCTGCAGGTTGACCTCAAACCCCTCCATTGCATAGCCATCCGATGCACCGGAGTGGATGGGGTGGTTCAGCCATTCAGCGTTATCCACGAGGGGTTCGGTGTGGGTAACCATCGGTATCTCGTGGCTCTCCAACTCCAGGAGATCTTCAATCTGAACGGTTTCAACTTGTGGAGCACCAAAAATCAGCTCAACCCATCCTCGGCCTAAATCTTGTGTGTTGATGGCGGCTGAAAGATCAAGGTTTTCTCCAAACAGGAACGAGTTGGGGGTGTCAACGATGGCAGGTGTCACGGATAGAGCAACCTCTGCAAAGGTGAGAGAACCACCATCACTCAATTGTGCAGCCCCCTCACTCATGATTAAACTTTGACCCACAACCTGGTTGGTGCTGTCCATATTCAGGTCAAAATGTGTAACACCTGTGGCGGAGAGTGACTGCAGCTCATTGCTGTCACTGACACCATCCTGATTCAGATCCTGCCATACCTGAAGCTTATCAAATTGGCTGTCGAGAGCATCTACAAAGCCATCGCTGTTCTCATCCAGTGTACGCAGAGCATCCAGACCACTCGCATAGCGTTCCCCCTGATAGTACTCCGAGAATAGCTCAGTGATGTTATTGATGACTCCATCGTTATCGAGATCCAGTGCCAGGAAACCATCATCGGCAGAGAGCCAGTTGGTGGGGGTCATTGAGCCATCGGGTGTCATGGCAAAGTGATTCTCTGTGCTGGCTGAGACAATATTGATGCCATCCCGGCCCAGATCAATGATAATCGGATCAACCTGCGCGGGGTCAGTGTAGATGCGGGTAAATATATCATCGGTATTGTCATACCAGCTGATGGCATAACTATCGTTATCCAGTGCCGTAATATCAGGATCAAGCTGTTGGTTGGCGGTAATAACATTGACTAACTGCTCACTGCCTACTTTACTGCCCTCTGCATCAAAGCGCTGCGAATAGACACCCCAGTCATCTCCATCCTGGCTCATCGACAACCACGTGACGGCAAAGCCCCCTCCCTCAAGGCCGGTAACCATGGGGGTCTGCTGGTTTCCGGTGATGTAGCTGTTGACCTGGATCTCATTGCCGCTCTTCACCCAGCTGCTGGAGCCTGAGCTGTATTCATAGCGCTGTGCAATAACAGCGTAACCATTACCGGCACCATCGCCATCATTTTCATCTGTCCAGACAGCAATAAAGCCACCACTTTTTAGTGCTGCAACCGCAGGGGTCGACTGGTTTCCAGCATCAGTTGTGTTGATTTTGAACTCAGCCTGTTTCTGTGATCCATCACTGTTTAGAATGCGGGCATAGATATCCCAGCCATTGGCACCTGCCCCGGAGTTAGAGCTGTAGGTGGCCATATACTCGCCACTCTCCAGAGCGGTGATGTTGTATTGATTTTTTGCTGTGACTGTAGAGTTATCAATTGCGGAAGGTCCATATTGGAAGGACTCATCTGTTCCTGTATAGAGTTCTGATCCGGTATTGTCATAAATAATATGGTTGATGGCATCCGGTGAATCGGTATAGGTCGCATTACTGGAATCAATTGTCCAGGATACGACAAAATTGCCATCAGTAAGTGCAGTGACCTTGGGATAAGCCTCAAAATCGGAGGTATCACTGACAATGATATCAGCTGTTGCCGGTGTGCCGTTTTCCTGGAAGATACGCATGGTGATCTCATCAGCAGCATCAAACCAGGTCACTACGAATTGTCCATCTGTCAGGGTAGCGACATCCAGCCCGCTGGTTCCTTGGTTGCCTGTGGTGCCTGCATTTACAATAAATTCAGTTCCCAGCTTCTCCCCTGCAGCATTGATGATCTGACCGATGATGGCAGTCCCATCTGCACTGCTGCCATTCTCCAGCGCATGGGTACCCTCCCAGACCACGATATAATTTCCATTGTTCAAGGCGGTCATTGATGGCGTACGCTGTGTACCACTACTGGTATTTGCACCACCGTCCAGTTGAATGGCATCATTATCTTCTACTGTAACAATCGCATGAATAGTATCGTAGCTGACCGGATTACCACTGTTTCCGTCCCAGGCTACATTGCCCTGGATACTGCCGTCCAGTCCGGCATGGTCGGTCTGGTTGAGTATGGTTGTGCCATCCCCCTCGTTGAGTTTCCAGTACCCTTCCAGTCCGGCCTCATTTCCTTCCAGCTCCTGATTCATGTTCGTACTGACCTCTGCCGAAGTGCGAACATCAGACCAGATACGGACCTCATCAACCTTTCCATCCAAGGTCCGACTGTCATAATCTGGATCAGTTGCTGTTCCAATGGTCAGATTCGGTGTGTCGGCATAGTGGATTACACCACTCATCGCAGAGGCGTTTGCAACGTGGTCAACTCCATCAATATAGAGGTGTGTTGTGCCACTGCTGTCGTAGGTGGCAGCAATGTGATACCACGTACCAGTAGTCAATCCGGCGCCACTGGTAACCGCCTCAGACCAGGCAGCACTCTGGCCAATGGCCAATTTGACCTCACCACCTCCGGCGCTCAGGGTGTATCCACTATTTACACCACTTTCATTACTGGCAGTATCAATAATGGTATGTGTAGAGCTACCCAAGGTACTGTTGAGGGTGTCGAAATAGACCCATACCTCCAGTGAGAGGGTAGAAGTTGGCAGCAACACACTATTATAAGAGACAGAGACAAAGTCAGTGCCATGATTGCTGGCGTTGGCCCCCCCGCCAAAATGGAGAGCGGTGGTTGTTTGTTGGTCCGTGCCGCTGCTGTTTTCACGTAGCGTGTTGCCACTGTTCAGGTTCCAGCCACCATTATCCAGCACGATTGCATCCAGCTCACCACTGGCGGCAGCACCGCCAGTTGCAACGGAGCTGTTTTCGGCAATATTGCTATCTCCCTCATTGAACTTCCAGTAACCATTCAGGTTGGTTTCACTGCCGGCGAGTTCCTCATACATCGTATTCTGGATTTCAGTCTCACTGCGAGCACTTGACCAGAGACGAATCTCATCCATTTCACCCTGGAAATATCCACCATGCCCTGCCATTTGTTCACCGAACAGCAGATCGGAGTTACCTTGGTGGATACCACTGAAACCGGGATCCTCAGAGGCAGAAATTAGACGGGTGTGGATCAATTCCCCATTCAAATAGCCATATACAGCCCCGGCAGTCTGGTCATAAACCAGTGCTACATGTGCCCAGGCATTGGTGCTCAGACTAGCACCCATACCACCACCTGAACTGATGCTGTTGGTGCCATCATCACTCAGGTTGTAATAGAGAGCTCCGTTGGAGAGATAGAGTTGGAAACTACGGTCACTGTTGGCATAGTCCCAGCGTGCTACCAGTATCTCTGTTCCTACCCCCTCTGTGGGCTTAAACCACCCCTCAATGGTCATACTGCCACTGATATCCAGTACACTCTGGTCTTGAACCTTGATGTAGTCCCCATTGCCGTCTAGTGTAACTGCGGTTGTACTGCTTCGGGTTAATAGCGCATTGGAGGCATTGGAGAGGGCAAATGAAATTCTCTCTGCTGATTCACCGATACTGTCATTGGTGGTTGTGATGGCTACCGTTTTACTGGTTTCTCCGGCAGCAAAAGTAAGTGTGCCACTGACAGCGGTGTAATCAACGGCTGCCGTTGTGCCATTATCCTGTGTTGCGTAATCGACAGTTACTGTTTGGCTGGTTGAGCCAGATAGTGTGATAGTAAAGGTGGCTGTATCTCCCTCGGTTACCACTTGGTCACTGACTGAAATAATTGGGTTGACTGTAATTTCAACATTGACTGGAGAGAGGGAAAGCTCCCCAAGGTCATCTGCCGCCTTAATTGTAAATGCAGTCTGTGTCCCTGTGGCGTTACCGTCAGGTGTCCAGTACCCCTTGTAGGTGGCATCAATGGTGTTGTTGGTACTGGCATGGAAGGCAGTAGCTGTCGCGCTAGTGGTGCCGATCATCAAGGTACCATTAGAGACAGCTTGTACAATAAAGGCACTTACTGTTCCATCAATATCTGTTTCATCCCCCTGGGTTGTCAACTCTGTAAAGGTGATTTCAACCTCATTGCCACTATCAATACTGTCTACGGCACCAGCCATGGAAGAGAGGGTGGGGGCATCATTCAGACCATTGACAGTGACCACCAGCTCTGCAGTATCAGTAGCCCCTGCAGTATCGGTGATGGTATAGGTGAAGACATCGTTACCGCTGGCTCCATTGGCCAGTGCATCAGCCGCGATCTGGTCCGCACTGTAGTCATAGCTGCCGTCACTGTTGATGGTCAGGGTACCGTAAGTGCCGATCAGAGCACTACCGATGGTTCCGCTGGTGCCGGACCCTGCTTCTGTCCCGGTACGGATGGTGGTGACGGTCATGGCGTCATCAAGGTCCACATCATTATTCTGAATGACACCACTGACCGCATTGATGTTGAGTGTGGCATCTTCGTTGACGGAGTTGGTGTCTGTGTTTGCGGTAGGGCCATCATTGGTGCCGGTTACTGTAATGGTCAGCTGGGCAGTATCGGTACTGCCACGTCCGTCATCGACCGTATAGGTAAAGTAGTCGGTGGCTGTTACACCGGAAGCCAGTGCATCGGCTGCTGCCTGGTCGGCAATATAGCTATAGCTGCCGTCACTCTGCAGTGTCAGCGTACCGTAGGTCCCAGTGAGAGCAGTACCTATGCTGCCACTGGTGCCACTGCCGTTTTCGTCGCCAGTACGAATTGTGGTTACAGTGAGTGTTTCTCCACTATCGGTGTTGATATCATTGCTGAGAATACCTGAAGCATTACTTACATTGAGTGTGGCATCTTCGTTTACCGCACCCGTATCGTTGGTTGCTGTAACTGGTGTAGTGATATGGACCGCCAGATCTCCATCACCATCCGTACCGACCGATATACCCCATCCTGCTGCTGAAGGCGTGTTGACGGTGGTGAAGATTCCACTGACGGAACCACTGACATCAAGCAACTTCAGGGTAAAGGCACTGCCGGGGGTGAAACCATTCAGTATTGAAATATTGAGTGTGCCGCCCAGCGTGGCATTACCATTTACCACCAGTTGATCGTATTCACCGCTGTTGGTGCCACCGACCTCCAGATTGATTACACCATCACTGTTATTGACGAAATCACCATTGATGGTGAGGGTGCCGGCTGAGTTACCAGGGCCGATAGTGCCGCTATTGGTCAGCATATCTACAGTAACGCTACCACCACCCTGAATGGTTGCACCAATGTCGTTGATCAGCATGGTGCCGGAGCCACTCAGTGTGGCCGTGGCACCTGAAGCGATATCGATGGTGCCACTGTTGGTGATTGATGAGCCAAAGTTGGTGACTGTTAGATTGTGATCAATATCAATCAGACCAGTTGAGGTGTTATTGACAGCACCATCGATAAGGTGGTTTGTATTGACACCACCTGCTCCCTGGAAGATGTGGATAGTGCCGTTATTGATCAGAGTGCCATTAGTCACCTCCAGCTCACCATAACCGTTACTGCTGGAGTAGTTGCTGGTAATGTTGATGGTGCCGTCATTGGTCAGGCCGGATGCACTGCTCAGGCTGAGCTTGTTGAGATAGGCGGTACTGTTGCCGATGTTGGTTGTACCCAGTGTGGCGTTGTGGAATCCACCATCGACATAGGTGTAGTAACTGTCGATGTTAAGGGTGCCATCGTTATTGAGGTTGATGGTGCTGCTGATGGAGTCTCCAGTCAGTGTCAGGGTGCCATCATTCTCAAAGGTATGTGCCGTAGCATCGGTGCTGCCAATGGTGAGGGTGCCACTGGCAGCCATGGTATGGGCGGAGATAAAGTCGGAATCAAGATTGAGGGCGGTTGTATCGGCGAAATTGATATCACCGGTACCGGTGAAGATCGAATCACTGCCGACCACCATGGTGCCATATTGAACAGTCAGTGTGGTGTCGGCTCCCAGATCCACCGTGCCGTGCTGGGTAAAGACATCACTGGAGTAGAGATAGACGGTGAGATCATGAGTCAGGTTGATGGTGCCGTTATTGGTCAGTGATCCATCAATGGTGCGTACTGAGTTACTGCCTCCCAGCCCCTGCTGTACATTGATGATGCCGCTATCGTTGTTGAGCAGTGTTTCAGTAGAAATTTGTATCTCAGAGTCTCCATGGAGGAGCCCGTTTGTTAGGTTGATGATACCGTCATTGGTTAATGTTTCAGGGGAGGTTGCAGTCAGGTTAAGTATCGTTGAACTGCTTGCATTGTTACCAATATTAACTGTGCCGACCGAGAAGTTGTGATAGCTGCTCTCAATGGTGGTGGTGCCGCTCTGCAGATCGACTGTTACACCATTTTCAACGCCATCAGAGATGGCTGAAACAGTAATGTTCAGTTCGGCTTGAGAGGTTTCTGTCCCATTACTGATGGTGTAGGTAAAGGTATCGATGGCGGTTGTACCATCGGTCAATGCATCCGCAGTAATCTGATCTGCGCTATAAGTATAGCTGCCATCCGTATTGAGCGTGAGGGTACCGTAGATGCCTGTCAAGCCTATACCAACGGAACCGATTGTGCTTACAGTCTCTTCTTCTGCTCCGGTTCGAATGGAGGTGATAAAGAGTGAGCTGCCGTCGAGACTGAGATCATTAAAGAGAACGCCATCACTTAGGCTGGTTGTGATGGTGTCATCTTCATTGACTGAGCCACTATCATTGATAGCAACGGGGTATTGAACAGTGACAGTTAACGGGAAGGTTGTTGCTACCGTTTCACCGCCGTCACTGTTGATGGCAGAGATTACCAGGGTAAAGTCATTTTCTGTGGCGGGTACGCTGAGTGTCAGCCCTGTTTGTGTCGCTTCTGCATCCGTGAGTGTCCAGCTGCCATCACCATGATCTGTGCCAGCATTGAGCGTGGCCCCCTCTGGTAGCCCGCCGAGAGTAACGGTGAGTGTTTCACCACTGTCTCCGCTTTGTAATGCAGCGCTAATGGTGACAGGATAGAGCAGTACGTTATTTGTAGTATCGGCTGAGGCACTTCCCAGTGTGGCGCTCAAGGTCGGTGCGTGCGTGACAATGATCGAGAGGCTGTCTGTCGTTGAAACGGTCTCACTGGTTGTGCTCTCGGTACGAGTGGCGGTGACGGTTAGATCGAAGTTGGTTGTGATGGAGGTGGGAATAGTCAGGCTCAGGCCGGACAGGTCATTTTGCGTGAGTGCCCAACTGCCATCTCCCTGATCGGTACCGGCACTGAGTGTAACTCCGCTGGGCAGGTCGCTGAGGGTGACTGATAATGTGTCGGCATCATCACCATCGATCAGTTTGGCATCCAGTGAGAGCAGGTAACGGAGAGGTTCATCACTGCTGAGGACAGGGTTTCCTTTGACATCAAAGCGCTGGGCCTGAACGCTGTAGCCATCACCATCTTGCGCCTCTGAATGCCAGCTAACCAGGAAGCCACCACCCGGCAGAGCAGTAACTGCGGCTTCAGATTGGTCTCCGGGGGTATATTGGTTGAGCTGGAACTCGTCCCCTACTGGGTCACCGAGCAGGTTAAAGCGTTGGCCATAGGTGCCCCAGCTATTACCGTCCTGGAGGTTGGATTCCCAGGTAACCAAAAAGTCCCCGTCACTGAGTTCAGTGATAGATGGAAATTGTTGGTTATCCGTGGTGTGGCTGTTGATCAGGAATTCTGCGCCTAACTTGGTGTTACTGCTATCAAAGCGTTGACCATAGATGCCGTTGCCATCTCCATCCTGAATATTGGAGTGCCAGACAACAATAAAATCACCACCTGAAAGTGCGGTAATGGCAGATTTTGATTGCTCATCAGCGGTATAGGTGTTGATCAGAAATTCACTGCCCACCGCACTGCCTGTCGCATTGAAGTGCTGGGCGTAAATATTGTGGAGCTCTCCGCTCTGATGGTCTGACTCCCAGGTGATTACAAAGCTGCCATCGCTGAGAACGGTGACATCCGGGAACTGTTGGTCATTTTCTGTTCCTGAATTGACATGAAATTCACCTCCATTGGGATTGCCATCGGCATCAAAGCGTTGAGCATAGATCTCATAGCCGGCGTTATCTTGTGCGAACGAGTGCCAGGTGGCGATAAAACCGCCATCTTCGAGCGCAGAGAGAGCCACTTCAGATTGGTCGCCAGCGGTGAAGCTGTTGATTTGGAATTCACTGTTAACTGGAGAGCCTGAACTATCATAACGTTGCCCATAAACGCCCCAGTCATTGTCACTGTCATCCTGTCCGGTTGACTCCCATGAGATCAGAAAGCCACCATCATTGAGTGCAGTGATGACTGGGGCTTGTTGGTCAAGTGAGGTATGACTATTGATTTGGAATTCGCTACCAGAGACGCCGCCACCAACACCATAGAGTTGTCCATATATGCCCCAGCCATCCCCATCCTGTAGTGCAGACTGCCAAACAATGACTACGGTACCATCAGCAAGTGTGGTGGCTGAGGGGAACTGTTGGTCTGAGCCGGTATGGCTGTTGACTTGAAGCTCGCCGACTGCACCGCTATGCGAGAGACTCAGAGAGGGGGCATCATTGGTGCCGGTAACCGTGATAGTGGCCGTGCCTGTTGAGGTTGCGCTGCTACTGTTACTGATCTGATAAGTAATGGTGACATCGGCGCTCTCCCCTTGTTGCAGATGGTCAAAGTCACTTCCCGGGTTGAAGACCAGCTGATTATTAGAGACCGTAACGGTTGCTGTATCTAGCGCTATGCCGCCCGCATTGAAGGCGAAGTTGCGGATTGCGGCATTGTAGGCACCATCACCGCCACTGGAGGTGTCGTTCCAGGAGGTATGAGAGCCGGAGCTACCAGACAGGCCATTACTGACATAGGCGATTTCACCATTTCCCAGTGTTCGTAGTGACCAACTTGCCCCGGTCTCTGAGCTGTCACTGCCTACAATTATTAGTGTGCCACTGTCTGGGTAGATGGTATCCAGATCACTGTTGTAGCCACTTGGTGTAATACCAGTAATATCTACTACACCTGTAGTCAGGCTGTTGTTACCCATTGCCCCCGTGCTGGGCTCCCCAAAATCACTACTGCTGGTGCCGCCAAGGAAGCTGACTAGTTCCAAATCGGTTGGGCTGGCAATAGAGTCGTAGCCGGTAACCAAGACAGAGCCACCATTGGTAACAAAATTTTCCAGATTGGTAAAGGTATCGGTGTTGGTGTGCAAACTACCATAGCTACTACCGGAGGCACTCCAGAATATGGCGTTATACGCAGAGAGGTCACCGCTCAGTATGGGGGTATCGCTATTGGAAAAGGCATTCAGCTCGCGGGTGACGGTATGTCCCTCTGCTGCCAGAACATCGGCAATGGCTTCGCCCGCACCGCTGTCTGAGACAAACAAAACATTTTTCCCTGAACCACTCACATTGTTGAACGAGGCGCTATCCAGTATCAGTGTGTCATTTGCATCTGTGCCACTGTCATTACTGAGTACATCAATTGACAGTAATCCATTTTCATCAATGGTGGCGGTGTCATTTTGGGTGGTTGGTGTATTGCTGGTGATGCGTCCAGTACGCTGGGTATCGGTCAGGGCTGAGCCATTTACGATGATATCACTGGCCGAGAGTGAGGTGATGCCATCCAGTAATGCAATTGGTGTAATTCCAGAGGTATCGGCCCCGTTGCTGGCGTAGGCTAAAAAGAAGTCGCTATTATCATTCTGGGTTTCACTGAACTGCTGAGTGGTGCGGTCCAGATAGCCGGTAAAGAGGTGATGATTGGTGTCGCTTGGAATGCCACTGGTTAACTGATTTTCAGAGAGAGTGCCTAGGTAGCTCTCTCCTGCATTGGTCCAGCTATCCACCATGGCCAGAGTGAAGATCTCTGCATCCAGTACGACCTTGTCACTGCCTGAGGTAAAGTCTGTGATGAGATCAATACCACTGAGAGTCGTAAAGTTGAAGAAATCTGCCCCATCACCGCCGGTCAGGCGGTCATTGCCATCATTGCCGGTAAGCCTGTCTGATCCGACCCCTCCGTAGAGCGCATCCTGTTGGGAGCTGCCAACCAATACATCGTCACCATCGCCACCCACTAGCAGGTTGTTTTCAATACTTCCTTCTGCGGCCGTGAGATGGTCGTTACCAGAGAGACCGAAGAGGGCGCTTCCCAGTAGTGGTGCAGTGAGGCTGACCTGACTCAAATCAATGGTGTCGTCAGTATTACCATTGCCAACCACGCCATAGGCATAGCCATCCGTTTCATCAGTTGTCAGGCTGAGTGAGATATTTCCAAAGGTAATCGACTGCAGTGAACTGCTGGCAACGGTTGCGATCTCATCACCACTACCGATGGTGGTCCCTTCATAGATTGTGATGGTCTTAAATTCGCTACCGGTTGTGATTTGCCCAACCAGATGGCTACCACTGAGCGCTTGCAGAGTTGAAGTGGTCAGCTCAAAGGTGGAGGCGCCTTGTGACAGTGGATCATCAGCGATACCGGTAACATCAATGGAGAGCAGAGCACTGGCACTTTTGCCAGCGGTATCGGTAATGGTGTAGGTGAAGAGGTCGGTGGCACTCTCTCCATCTCCAATCAGGTCCGCTTCGATCTGGTCAGCACGGTAGGTATAGCTACCATCACTGTCTAGGATCAGGGTACCGTAGCGCCCGGTTAGGGCTGTGCCTGCAGCAATGACAGTACCCACTCCTGATGATTCACCCACACGAACGGCACTGACGGTCAGGGTATCCCCCTCTGCGTCACTATCATTCAGCTGAATAACACCATCTGCGGCAGTAACCGTAATGGATTGATCCTCATCGACCTGGTTACTGTCATTGCCTGCCACGGGTGCCGCATTTTCAATGCGATCGGCCTGTTGAGTGGTGGTTAGTGCGGAACCATCCAGCTGTATGTCGGTATGGCTGAGGTTGGTGTTGCTATCCAGTTGAGCGATCTTGATTGCATCCCCTGTACCGTTGCCATCGACATCATAGAAGAGGTCAATACTGTTGCTGTCGACGGTGCTGATTTGGGTGTAGAAGTAGTCATCACTATCCAGAGGGGTACCATTGAAGACAAAATTATCAGCAGAAAGCGTGCCCAGACCATTGCTCCATCCGCTACTGGTAACGCTGCTGTTGAACTGGGTTGCATCAAAGCGCAAGAGATCGGCGCCCTGCTCATAGCCATAGATCGTATCGTTGTGTTCTTCAATAAGGGTGTAAAGGACTACATCGGTTGCATTGTCTCCACTCTGAAAGTTCTGCTCGGAGAGCCAGAGAGCGTCAGAGCCACTGCCTCCGAAGAGTTGGTCTGCACCAGCGCCACCGATCAGGGTGTCGTTTCCGGCATGACCGGATAGGGTGTCTCCGTACTGACCACTACTAATCAGGGTGTCGTCCAGTGAGCCGCCCTGATATTGAACTGCACTATCTACTTCGCTATTGATCAGATAGAGCTGATAGCTGGTCTCTGCAGAGTAGTCGATATTCTGATTGACGTCATCAATGACAACGCGTGTCAGGTTGCTGGTTCTGTCGCTGAGCGATACCGTAGCTGAGTTGGCCCCCGAGGTTGTGAGCTGCAAAAATTCAGTATCGGTAAACTGAATGGTCGACTGGTTTGCGGGTTGTGTTAGCGAGGTCAGGGTGATAGTGCCTGTGCCTGTTGAGGTCTGGTCAATCTCCAGTTGGGTGTTGGAGAGCTGGCTGAGGTGAATGTTGTCAGAACCATCGCCACCATCAATGGTGTCATTGCCGCCAAAATGGTCTTGCGACAGGGAGAAGTAGTCATTGCCGGTACCACCGGATAGCTGGTCATCTCCGGTTGAATTTCCGACCAGGTTATCTGACTGGCTGCCACCGAGCAGGGTGATGGGGCTGGTGTTGTCTTCTCGTGATGCAATGAGGTGAACCTGACTATTGGTTTCACTACTGTAGTCTAGTGTAGTATCCGAGCCATTGATGACCACCAGAACGTCCTCTACACTGTTTTGTAGTGAGATGTAATCATAATCGCCGTATGTGGTACTCAGTGAAACGATTTCGGTATTACTGAGCACCATAGTGCCAAGTGTGGTGGAACCAGACAGGTCGGTCAGAGTCATGGTGCCACTACCGGTTTCTGTCATGGTGACACTAAGCTGAATATCTGAAAGGTCGGAGAGGATCAGGCTGTCAAAGCCTTCACTGCCATCTATCAGGTCGTGTCCACCGATACCGTGGCTGGTGGTCATGAACATCAGGTCATCACCACTACCACCGTGCAGGGTGTCATTAACGGTAGAGCCACCAACCAGGCGGTCATTTTGGGTCCCTCCACTGAGGGTGACGGACTGGCTGTTGTCGCTATTGGCCATCAAGACCAGTTGCTGGTCGGTAATATTGCTGTAGTTGAGGGAGGTGTTGGCATCATCAATGATGACACGAACCGGATCAGAGGAGCCAGGTTGTAGTGAGAAGTGGTTGCTGAGACCGGCAGTGGTCTCTAGCTTCAGCAGTTCGATATTGTTATAGGAGAGACTCTGGTTGACAGAAGAGCCATTGAGTCCGCTTGCATCAATACTGCCGGTTTCTGAGGCATTCTGAGTAATCACCATATCCAGATTGGAGAGCTCGGTCAGTTTCAGGGTGTCGTAGCCATCGCCCCCGTCGATACGATCATCGCTGATGGTGGTGATGATCTTGTCATCACCTGTACCGCCAAAGAGCATGTCACTCTGATCACCGCCGATGAGTGTGTCGTTACCAGCCCCACCGAACAGGTCGTCGCCACCGGTTCCATTGCTAAAGGCTGTGAGGATGTCATCTCCTCCAAGCCCATACACCATAGCACCATAAACTGGGTCCTGTAGCGACAGGCTGTTCAGGTTGATCTCATCATCACTGCTGTTGTCGCCAGCAATCAAATAGCCATAACCTCCCTGCAGTTCCAGCAGGTCGGATGGAGGCAGTGAGTCACTGCTGTTGTCGATAAAGGCGAAGGTATAACCATCAATACCACTGATCAGCATCGAACTGAGGGTGTCTTCAGCAGTCAGCGTTCTACCCTGGTAGACCGTGATGGTACCACTGGTGGATGTGTCTCCCTGAAGCTGCAGGGTTAGATTGTTCAGTGATTGAAAGGCAATGGTGTCAGTGCCACTGCCGCCGAAGATGGTATCGCTGCCCCCGATATTTTCTCCCTGGGTCAGAGTAAAGGTGGCATCGGTTCCCTCTCCAATCAGGAAGTCATCCGTAGTTGTGGCGGTGGTGTTAACCTCAATTCCATCCTCAATGGCAGTGATGGAAAAGGTGAGGGTGGCGCTGTCGGTAGCACCCTGATTATCGGTAATGGTGTAGGTGAACAGGTCAGAAACCGTCTCTCCGGTGGTTAACAGATCAGCGCGGCCATGGTCTGCACTGTATTGGTAGCTACCATCCTGGTTGAGTGTCAGGGTCCCGTAGCTTCCGGTCAGCGCGTCTCCTACTGTACCCTCTGTTCCACTCTCTTGCTCAATACCGGTTCGTATAGTGGTGACGGTCAGAGGTCCCTGCTCTGGGTCAATATCGTTGCTTTGAATGACTCCGTTGAGGGCGGCCGCTAGTAGTGTTTCATCTTCATCGACTGTAATGGTGTCGTTACTGGCAATGGGGCCGTCATTGGTGCCGGTGATAGTGATGGAGAGGGTGGTGGTGTCAGTGGCCCCCTGATCATCGGCAACGGTGATGGGGATGTCAAGCTGTTGCTGTTCACCTTCACTGAACTCATACCCACTGGCGTCAAACTGGTAGCTGCCATCACTGTTGAGGGTCAACCCTGTAATGTCTGCTGTTGTGGAAAAAGTGAGTGAGGTGGCCCCAGGCAGATCAATATCAGTTGCTGTTATTTGTCCCGTAGTAGTCTGTTCTTCATTAAGGCTGGCTGTAGCAATGGAGGCGACAGGTCCGTCATTGGTGCCGGTGATAGTGATAGAGAGGGTAGTGGTGTCAGTGGCCCCCTGATCATCGGTAACGGTGATGGGGATGTCAATCTGTTGCTGTTCACCTTCACTGAACTCATACCCACTGGCGTCAAACTGGTAGCTGCCATCACTGTTGAGGGTCAATCCTGTAATGTCTTCTGTTGTGGAAAAAGTGAGTGAGGCGGCCCCAGGCAGATCAATATCAGTTGCTGTTATTTGTCCCGTAGTAGTCTGTTCTTCATTGAGGCTGGCTGTAGCGATGGAGGCGACAGGTCCATCATTGGTACCGGTAATAGTGACCGATAGGGTAGTAGTGTCTGTTTGGCTTGCAGAATCACGGATTGTATAGGTGAAGTTATCAGTAACCAGTTCTCCCTCATACAGCGAATTGGTGAGTGTACTGTCAGTCACATAGCTGTAACTACCACTGCTGGTGAGAATGAGCGTCCCATAAGAGCCCTGTAGTGTGCCGCTGTTAGTAACCGTTAGGTTACCTCCTTCCGGATCCCTGTCATTATTGGTGACACTGCCCGTTATCAAGCTATTTTCACTTACTATGGCAGTATCACTGTTTGCTGTGGGTGGGTTGTTCGTATTGGCGGCAGTATCGGCAGCGGCCCTGGCAGCGGCATCAGCAGCGGCTTTGGCGGCGGCATCAGCAGCGGCTTTGGCAGCGGCATCAGCAGCGGCTTTGGCGGCGGCATCAGCAGCGGCTTTGGCAGCGGCATCAGCAGCGGCTTTGGCAGCGGCATCAGCAG
>Ga0233448_1001677_pt1 | contig 17634 bp, 33 predicted proteins | sample SI_124_October20_2_FD_183015 | JGI IMG/M metagenome (GOLD analysis project Ga0233448, IMG submission 183015) | Seawater microbial communities from Saanich Inlet, British Columbia, Canada - SI_124_October2016_150_MG | ecosystem: Environmental > Aquatic > Marine > Inlet | place: Canada: British... | reverse complement strand
ATGCTAAAGAAGTATTAGCCGCTAAGATAGGTGTTGTGTGGCATACTAAATATACAGGCTCTTCATTTGCCGGTATGAGTGCTTCATTCAATGTTAAAGATAGTGACTTTATTAAAACATCTAAGGTGTGGCAGAAGACTGCGGATTTGCCTGAAGATCATAGTGCAACGTTAAGTGAAAAGGATTCAAATACAATCTATCAACATTTATCTATTGCTGGTAAATTGTTTAATAAGATTAAATCGTCTACGCTTAAAGAGGTTTCAACAAATAAAGAGATTAATTTATATATTAATACTTTTAGAAACACTAAGGTTAGAGCTCAATCTGATATCACTAACACTAAGAAGCATGCAGAAGAATTAGTACAGTGGATCCATAACCGCTTTGACAAAGAGATTGATAAGCTTAAATCTGATAAGGGTAAGGCTAAGAAGAATGCTAAGAAGATTGAAGCATTGGCTTGGTTTAATAAAGATAATACTAAGAACCTTATATTAATGTTTGACATGCAAAATCATTTAGTCATCGTTAAGAGAATGTTACTCACCCATTTAGATTCTATAAAAAGTATAAATACCTTTGTAAAGACTAAAAACGGTTTTAAAGTGACAGGCTCAGAAGGTTATGTTGCTATAGACCATTTAACAAATGGTGCGTATAAGATCGTTAACCGTATGGAATTTAGTTATAACAATTTTAGTAAAGACATAATCAAAGGATGGGAATCTGATGGAAGAGGTTGACGAAAAAGTAAGTGCTCAAACCCGTATGAAGATGAAGCAGGCTTTTAAGAAGTCTGCATCTAAGCGTAAGATAGGTATGAAGAAAGCTTTGAATAAGCCGGCTTCTCCAGAGAAACTTAAGGGTATGGCAATGAAAAAGGCTAGAGATATGATTGCTGCTAAGATTCTTAAAAACAAAGATAAAAGTGACTTAGGTTTCGCTGCTAAAGATAAATTGGAAAAGCAACTTAATAAGAAGAAAGCAGTTATTGCTAAATTGGCTAAGAAGATCTTACCCAAAGTTAAAAGTGATAATAAAGAGAAAGTTGCTAAACACAAGGCCAGCAAATGATACATGGTTTTAAGGAACACTACTTAACAGAGAAAGCCTCTGAAGAGATTGTTATCTCTTTTGGTAGATTTAATCCACCAACAAATGGCCACGGTAAACTATTAACAGCAATTGCAAAGGCTGCTGGTAAGTCTACATATAAGGTATATCCATCACAAAGCGTTGATGCTAAAAAGAATCCATTGACCTTCACTGATAAAGTAAAGTTCATGCGTAAGATGTTCCCTAAGCACGCTCGATCTATTATTATGGATAAGAGTGTTAGAAACTTCTTTGATGCATTATCAGTAGCTTATGCTGATGGTTTTAAGAAATGTACTATCGTTGTTGGTTCGGACCGAGTTAAAGAATTTGATACGGTTTTAAATAAGTATAATGGTACTAAAGGTAAGCATGGTTTTTATGACTTTACTGATGGTGTTAAAGTAGTATCGGCTGGTGAAAGAGATCCAGACTCTGACGATGTATCAGGTATGTCAGCTTCTAAACTTAGAGCAGCTGCTGAAGATAACGATCTTATTACCTTCACTAAGGGTATGCCAAAAGGATTTAAAGGTGCAGAAGCCCTGATGAATGCTGTTCGATCTGGTATGGGTCTTAAGGAATCAAGATTATTTAAACAAGACACAAAGCTCAAGCGCTTGTCGATGTTAAGAGAGAAGTATGTAAAAGGTAACCTATTCGAAGTTGGTGATGAAGTATACATTGTTGAATCCCGCGAGAAGGTCACTATAAATAAACTATGTAGCAATTACGTAGAAGTTAATTTAAATGGAGAATCCAAGAACGTTTGGATCTCTGATATATGCAAGGAATAAGAATATGAGTTATAAAAAAGAAGGCGTTTTAGCCAACAGCACAATGACAGTAGAGCAAGGTATTGTTGACAATGGCACGGGACATGTATGGATTGGTGCTAAGGGCACATTTAGTAAAGCTGATTGCGAGGCTTTTAATGGCAAGAAGAAAGTTGAAGCTGTCAAACCTACTAAAAAGAAAGCAGATGGCCTTATGAATAAAATGAAAAAGAAATTGAAGAAATAAACCCCTCTTCATTATATTATGCTAAAATTGACTAAAGATAACTTCGAACTATATGCGTCGAAACATTACCAGACTAAAAAATGGGCAACCACTGAAGAGTTTAAGAACGATTTAGCGCGGTTCAAATACATCAATAGACTAGTCAATCGTTATTATCGCGATGATGATTTGAAAGAGCGTTTAATACTCAACCATATTATTACATTAGGCAATGTCTTCGGACCTAAAGTCACTAGTGAATTACTCATGGTGAAAACCGAGTGTCCATTGAAGAGTGTGATTAAAACCTTTCTGGTGTATTTGAACTATATGCCTGAAGAAGACTATGTTGATATCGTATTAGATTCAACTATAATAAACGCATTAAGAGAATTATAAATGGGAATATCAAGAGCAGCAGATTTATACTATACATACCGGTTTCTAAAAACATTAGTTACTGAGTGGAAAGATATGGATGCCTATAAAGAAGGTATCATTGATGGTGAGGGTAAGAATCTTATTAAGGCCCGTAAGCTACTAACCACTGACCAGAAGGATGCTTATACCACCTTCCATCGTTTAGTGTTTAACATCAAACGTATCTTAGAAAAGATCCCCTTTGGTAAATCAAGAATCGCTTCGTATGCAGCAGCACTTTATCTATTAAGAGAAGAGACTGGCATGAGTGAAGAACAACTAAACAGCGCTTTAGATGAGTTGGGTGTTGATATAACACCTGATTTAAATGAAGACAATCACAATCTCCTTCCTGGAGATTATATCTTAAATGAAACTTTAACCGATCGCATGGTTAAAGGCTCAGTGATATCATTAAGTAACACTATCCCAGCGGGTTCTTTTTCTGGAATTGATATATATAAGTCTACCACCGGTATTTTATTTACTGCATATAATGTAAAATAGGGTTTACTTTTGCGGTAAACTATGTTATAATATAACTATATTAAGTTATTTTTGAATTGAATTGGAGAAAGAATGTCAGACATACATGTCAAGAAGAGAGATGGTTCTCTAGAACCTTTAGACTATGATAAAATCCACGAAGTACTAGAAGTATGTGCTGATGGATTAAATGTATCGGTATCAGATACTGCGTTAAATGCACATATCAAATTAGTTAACAAAATATCAACAGTTAACATCCATCAAACATTAGTTAAATCAGCCGCAGAAAAAATCAGTCCACAAGAACCTGACTACGACGTGTATGCGGGCAGACTTCTTATTACACATATGAGAAAAGAAGTATATGGATCAAATGATCCTATTGACTTTTTATCGTATATTGAAAATAATGTAAAGAACAAATTATACTCGCCTGAGATTTTAGACTTCTATTCAGACGAGGTGATCGAAGAACTTGGGTCATTCCTTGATAGAGAGAACGACTTCAATAGAGGTTATGCTTCGATTGTTCAGATGGAAAGCAAGTACCTTATTAAAGATGTTAAGAGTGGCAAATCATTAGAGATGCCACAAGAAACATTCATGATTATTCCAATGGTTATCTTTGCTCATGAGAAGAATAGAAAGAAACTTATTATAGATTTTTATACAGCATTGAAAGACGATGAGATCTCATTACCTACACCGATTATATCAGGCGTAAGAACTCAGCTTAAGATGTTTAGTAGTTGTTGTAAGATTAAGATGGGTGATTCATCAGAGTCTATCTTATCTTCTGAGTATGCATTATCGCTTATGACATCTAAGAGAGCCGGTATTGGTATTGACATGGGACCGGTTAGAGGTATTATGGCTCCGGTCAAGAACAACACCGTTAAGCATACAGGAGCACTTCCTTTATTAAAAACTGTTGAGGCTGCTTCAAAACAATTCACTCAAAATTCATTACGTACTGGCGCTACAGTAGTAAACTATCCAATCTTCAATTGGGAGATAATGGATATTCTAGAATATAAAAACAATCAAGGTTCTAATACTACTAGGGCTAGGTTCATTGATTATACAATCGGCATTCCATCAATTTTTATTGAGAGGTTAATGAAGAAGCAAGACTTTACATTGTTCTCATCAGAAGAAGTACCTGAGTTATTTGAGCATTATGGCGATACTGAAAAGTTCAATGAAGCATACGAGATGTATGAGAATAAGCGTGGTATTAGAAAGAACAAAATCCCGGCATCTGAAATCTTTAATAAGTTAATTAAAGAACGTGTTGGTACTGGTAGAATCTATTTACATTTCTTAGATAACATTAATAAGCAAGGCTTGTTCTCAGAGCCAGTAACACAAACAAACTTGTGCTCAGAAATCTTCTTGCCAACTAAAGCAGTTAAGTTCGATGGGTTGAAACACACTAAATTTGATAATATCAGAGACTATGATTTAGATGATGGTATGATCTCATTATGTATTCTCGGCTGTGTTAACTTTGGCAAGCTATCTTCTATTACACGTATAGATAACTTAACTAAACTGATGGTTAGATTCTTAGATAACCTTATTGATATTCAAGAGTATCCGTTAGATGCTGCTGAGTGGCCAACGAAAGGATATAGATTCTTAGGTATTGGTATATCAGACTTTGCTCATTTCTTAGCTAAGTCAGAGGCAAGATTAGGAACAGTTAAAGCGAAAGAGTTAACACATAAGTGGGCTGAACGTTTCCAATACGGATTAATTAAAGCCTCTATGGAATTAGCTAAAGAACGTGGAGCATGTGAATACTTTGATAGATCAGAGTATTCTAAAGGTAAGTTGCCTATTGATACCTATAATAAGAATGTAGATCAAATTGTTGATAATAAGTTATTATGCGATTGGGAAAGTTTAAGAGAAGATATTGCTAAACATGGTATGCGCAATATGTCTCTTTCTGCTATTCCTCCAACGGCGAGTTCATCATTGGTTAGTAATAGTACACAAGGTATTGATCCTATTCAAAGTGTGACAGATACATTTGAATCTGCAGCTTATACCGTTAAGAGTTTAGTTCCAGATCATGACAAAGAAAAGTACTATATGAAAGCTTGGGATATGCCAAACAATGATAGTTCTGAATACATTAAGCTTATGGCTATCCTCCAGAAGTTTATTGACCAAGGTATGAGTGTTAATCAATGGTATGACCTAACCAAAATCGAAGGAAAGATTCTAGATTCAAATAGAGTTAAAAGAGATATTATTACTGCATACAAATATGGGCTGAAGAGTTTATATTATATCAGAAGTAAAGATAAAGAAAATACTAGTGAAGTGATCCTTGAGGGTTGTGAATCTGGTGCATGTTCAATTTAAAGAAGGAGTATATATCATGAGTTGTAAAATATTTTCACTAGGTGAGACAGTACATAGTAAAGGCACAAGGTTATTTTTAGGTGAGAATTCATGTCATAGAAACATTCAGACATATCATGATCCGAAGTATCCTTGGATTCTGGACTTTGCAGAAGAGATGAGAAGTATTGGTAATTGGAGTAAGAATGAGATTGACTTATCAAAGGAGAAGAAAGACTTTGAATCACTAGATGAAGCCGGTAAGCATATCTATGAAGCAGGTTTAAAGTTTGCTATTACATTAGATAGTTGTGCTGGTCGTGCCCCTCTTCAGTTGTTTAATAATGGTGGTATATCTAATAACCCTGAATGGGAATTATATATTACAAATCACCAGAACAATGAGTTACTGCATTCAGAGTCTTATACGGAAATGGTTCGTGCAATCTATAATGATGTAGACCTATTCGTTGATTCTATCACATCGGATCCAGAAGTACAGAAAAGAGCTACTTCTATTTTAGGCGCATTCGATTGGGCAACAGGTGTATTTGATAGAATGGATGCTAACTCAACCGCTGTTAATCATGGTATGGCAAAACCTTTCCCTGAAGTTGATGAAAAGATGATTAAGACTGCAATTTACAAAGCTGCACTTGTTCTTAATATGTTTGAAGGTATTAGATTCTTCTGTACATTCGTTACTAACTGGAGTTTCTCTGAGCAACCAACTAAACTTATGGCTGGCTCAAGTAATATCTTTAAGCTAATTGCAAGAGATGAGATGATCCATTTAGATATTGTTCAACGTGTACTTAAAATGCTACGAACAGATGAGAGTGAAGGATTCGTTGAGATTGCACAAGAGCTTGAAGATGAAACATATGAAATGTTTGAAGTAGCATATAAAGAAGAGATGGATTGGGTTGAATATCTATTCTCTAAAGGCACTCCCCTGATTGGTATGAATGAACATATCTTGAAAGAGTACATGGATTATATCTTTGTGGTACGGATGACCAACATTGGTTTAAATCCATCTAAGCTAGGTCTTGCTATTGGACATAATCCATTACCGTGGGTAGATAATTACCTTGATTCAACTAATGTTAAGAGTGCACCGCAAGAGATTGAGAGTGTTAACTACATCGCTGCTATTGATTCAAGTAAAGATGAAGACTTTGATATGGAGGATTTATAATATGTTAGATAGAACAGGAAATGGATACCTTGAGGATCCAACAATTTGGTCGGAAGAAATAATGTTTGAAATGGCCAAGGAAGATGACATTGTATTAACAGAGTCTATGGTAAAGCAAATTATGCAAGCAAGAGAATACTTTGAAGAGAATCAAGCCGTGCCACCAATTAGAACATTCTCTAAGTATGTTGGTATTGATAAGAAGGTGCTATTCAAAGAATGGTTGACAGGTCCAATGAAACCTATTAGTAAGTATGGCGGAATGCCACAACCACGAGGTTGCGTGTAAATAACGGTGTACATTTGCTGAGAAATATGTTATAATAGATATATTAAAATGTATAAATAAATTTGCTATTCGTCTGAATAGTTAATGTAAGACAACCGGGACGTTGTGAAACTATTTTAAAACAACAAGAGGTAAGAAATATGTTAGATAAAATCAATGCTTGGATCAAAGCAGGTACAGAAACTGGTGTAGCACTAATTGCATTTGCAATCGTATTACAGGTTATTTTCGGTGGAACGGTTCCATTTGTAGGTGGTGACATCATCGCTACAATTACTGGTATCGTATCACAACTTGGTGCTCAAGGCCTAGTAGGTCTAGTAGCAGCGGCAGTACTATATAAGTTATTTAATAAGTAATAGCTCAAAGTTTAGTAGAACTTAAAACTGCGAACCACTTCATAATGGGAGATAAGGTTAGGCTAAAGTCTATCGAGTGCTTCCACCAAATTTGGTAATTTATTACCATTTACTATTGATTGGAGTTATGATACACGGTGGTTCGAACCCACCCATCTCCACCAAAAGTGTATTATTAACAGTATGCTTTTGATGGGGATGACTTGGAATCGACATCGTAACAGAAGGTTAATAGTTGTAAGACCCAAAGTAAACGCTAACGCAAATACTTACGCAATCGCAGCCTGATAGGCATAGTGTGATTTGAGGATTTAGGCAGGATGAACCTTATAACCAAATCATCCTCCACCAAATTATAGTATATATAGATTGATTGATTAATTTACAGGAATGATTAAATGAACCACAATATTATATGGACAACTAACTACTGTCCATTTTGTGACAAAGCAAAGAGGCTTTTAGACAAAGCTAACATTGAATATGAAACACGGCTAGTTGATGAAGTGCAATGGACTAAAGCTGACTTACTAACATTAGCGCCTAACGCTACAACATACCCGCAAATCTTTTTAAACGATAACCATATTGGTGGTTCTGACGAATTAGAAGCATATCTATTTTTAGAGGAGACTTCTTTCGATGATCTGTAGAGAGTGTAATACAGAATATGAAGTTCTAGTTGATGTTGATGTTAAAGAAATGGTATCAACTGCTGAAATGGACATGGACACACCCTACTGCCCTTTCTGTGGTGAAGAGCAGGAGTGGCGAGATGGATTCGACGAAGTGGACGTATAAAGGAGAAGAGTTTACTTCAGAAGATGTTGGTGAGTACTATGGGTTTATCTACCGCATCACTAATCTTAGTAATGGACACGACTATCTTGGGAGAAAATATTTTAAAAGTAAGAGAAAACTTAAGCCTCTCAAAGGTAAAAAGAATAAAAGACACCGGATAGTTGAAACTGACTGGAAAGACTACTATGGTTCATCAAAAAGATTGTTAGAAGACATTGAAGAGTTAGGAAAGGAAAACTTTACAAGAGAAATCATAGAGCTATGTACTACAAGAGGTAATACAAACTATGCGGAATTGGTATGGCAAGTAAATGAAGAAGTGTTATTGAGAGAAGATTCTTATAATGGTATTATTGCTATTAAGATAGGGGTTGGATCAGTTAAAAATTATATAATGGAGAAAGAAGATGGTAATAGTTGATTATAATGGTATAGGCATTGGTTCTATAATGGGCCAATTGGGTAGAGGAGAAGAGTTAAGTGAAGAGCTTATTCGTCACGTAATTTTAAATAACTTACGCTCATACCGAGTTAAGTATCCTGAACATACCTACGGTCGGATGGTTATTGCATGTGATTCACGATCGTGGCGTAGAGATGTATTCCCTGAATATAAAGCTGCACGTACTACAAGTAAAATTGATGATGGTAAAGACTGGACGGAGATTTTTAGAATCTTAGATGTAGTTACTAATGATATCCGTGAGAACTTCCCGTATGCGGTGATTCGAGTAGAGAGTGCTGAAGCTGATGATATCATTGGTGCCTTGGTAGTCCACAAATCTGAGCCTCTTACAGGTGAGAAGATTGTTATTATTTCTGCTGATAAAGACTTTATTCAATTGCATCACCAAGGTCAAGTAATTCAATATAGTCCTATGCAACAAAAGATGGTTAAACCTGAATCTACGTCTCAACGATATGCATTTGAACATCTTATGAAAGGTGATTCGGGTGATGGTGTTCCAAATGTGTTAAGCCCTGATAACTCTTTCACTGATAAGATTAGACAAACCCCAATGAGAAAGAAACTACTAGACGAATGGTGGAATCATAAAGATGATCTTAAAGCTATTATGCCTGAAGAAGCATTTAGAAATTATATGAGAAATAGAGAAGTGATTGATCTAGATAGAACACCACAAAAGATTAAAGATGAATCGATTAAACAATACGAAACGTATAAATACCCTAAAGCAGGAAGTGTTTTAAACTTCTTGATTGAAAAACGAATGAATTTATTAATTGAATGTGCCGGAGAGTTTTAGGATGGAAATATACGAAGTATTAGAAGCAGTAGAAGCAGCTTTAACAAGAGAAGATAAAATGAAAGTGATTGCTAATAACGATAGTCTTGGTTTGCGCGATATATTAAAAGTTAACTTTAATAAAAAAATTAAGTTAAACATTGATAAAGGTGTTAATTGGACTCCATCAGAAACACATACTCAATCGTTAAAGGATATTACAAAACATTTACCAGCGTTAACCAACACTGAACTTGATAAAGCTAGAGCAACTAAATCATTTAAAGCTATGCTTGAACAAATCCACCCAATGGACGCTCAAGTATTACAAAATGCTGCTAAAGGTAAATTAAAATATAAAGGATTAACATCAGCATTAGTTGAAGAAGTATATGGAAATAAATTTATCTCTAAATGATTTTGCTATAATCACAGTATTTCTTATAGCAATTTGCTGTTTTTATTATTGTGCCACACATCTAAATGAATAATGCCAGTATATAACTTCGAACATAATAAAACTAAAGAAATTTGGGAAGACACTATGCCTTACGCAGATAAAGCTGCTTATATGGAAGAACATAATTGTCGTACAATATTCTTAACAACCCCTACGTTCGCTCGATCTTCGGGTGATCTCTATTCAAACACCAATGATGACTTCAAGGCTAAAATGAAAGGCCTTAAGAAACACTATCCAACTAAAGGTCCTAATAGAGCTTCAGGCTTAGATAATTGGTAAAATAGTTTAAATAACGGTGTACTTTTACCGTGTTTTGTGTTATAATAGATATATTACAACAACAATAATACACTATGTTTAAACATGAACCGATTGATTTAGGCTATGCTGATCTAGTATCATGCACAAAGGATACTGGTAGAACCTATACAACCCCACCAAACGAACACGGTAGAAATACATATCCATCCATCACTACTATTTTAGGCGTGCAATCTAAAGAAGCAATCACTGCTTGGAAGAAGCGAGTCGGTGAAGATGTTGCTCGCCAAATAGGTTATCGTGCCAGTACCCGCGGGACAGCCGTTCATGAAATGGCAGAGAAATATGTTAACAACGATCCTATGTGGGGTGTAGCAATGCCTAATATTCTTGCAGACTTCATGCCTATTAAACCTATCCTTGACGAGAGACTATCACTTGTATATGGACAAGAGCTTGCATTATATTCTGACCATTTAAAACTTGCTGGACGAGTAGATTGTGTTGGAGTATTTGATGGTAAGATTTCTATTATTGATTATAAGACTAGTAAGAAGACCAAGAAGTTTGAGTGGGTTAAAAATTACTTCATCCAAGAAACATTTTATGCTATTGCTTGGGAAGAGAGAACAGGTATACCTATTAAACAATTAGTTACTATTATCGCGGTGGATGATGCTGAACCTCAAGTGTTTATTGAAGATCGTGATAATTGGGATAAGGAATTAGAGAGATGCATTAAGGAGTTTCATGAACAATAAAATAGACTTATGCGCTACGTGCACTAGAGCTCATAAAGACGGTTGTCCTATATGGCCAACTCTTAGAATCACACAGGAGTGCGTTGAATATATCCCTTTGGAGATATAAAACCATATCTCTAAATAATCTGAAATTAGGCAGCTTTTACCTGTACTTTTACTCCAACTTATGGTATAATAGAACTATAAACAATAAAAAAGGAAGTAAAAAATGAAAAAGATAAAAGAGTTTAATAAAGCAACATTAGTAGAATTTCGTAACGAATTGAATGATCTATTAGCAAAATATGAAAAGAAGTCTGGTGTTGAATTGCAATCTAAAGGTATTAGGTATACATCAAATACTATTACAGTATCTGTTGAAGGTAAACTTACCGGTACACAATCTAAAGACGTTAAAGCTTTAGAATTATTTACTAAGTTTAAAGAGAATGATATCATTGATATTAATCAACTAGGTAAAGTTAAGGTTGTTGGATATAACGTTAAAGCTAAAAAATATCCATATATTGTTGAAGCAACGAATGGTAAACAATACAAATTATCACATAATCAAGTTGAAGCTAGAAGAGGTATTGCATAATGAAAAGATATTCAAATAGTTTTGTAGGTACTTTTGATCCTACTGATGAAAAGATTGCAGAGATTAGAAAGACAATATCTGTAGCCAATAAGAAAACTGGTTCTAAATTGTATGTTAAATTAGCTGGTCGTGGAATCGATCGAATCGCTAAGATGACAAAATATTACATGCAGAAAGATAATGTAGACGAAAAAAGAGCGAGTTACTTCGCAAGATACAACGCTCAATCATATATTCCAATCTCTCTTGCAACAACAGTGGACGTATACATTTATGAAAGATAATATAATTTTAGTTGACTGTGATGGAGTCCTATTAGATTGGGAACCATACTTCTTCAACTACGTTAAAGATAGACATGATTTAGAGGTGAAACACCCTAATGAATATAATGTCGGTAAAGCCTTAGATATTCTCCCCGCTGAAGGTCACCGCTTAGTTGGTCAATTCAATTCTTCTGCTCACATGGCTAACTTAGGTCCATTACGTGACGCTGTTAAATATGTACGCAAGTTATATACTGATCATGGTTATAGGTTTCATGTAATCACTAGTCAAACATCGGATGATGCTGCTAAGGAATTTCGTAAGTATAACTTAGAAACATTGTTCGGTAAGGAAGTCTTTGAAGGTATTACTATATTAGGTCAAGGCGATGATAAAGATAAAGAATTAGCTAAGTGGAAAGACTCTGGTTGTTATTGGGTGGAAGATAAGCCTACCAATATCAAACATGGTTTTGAAGCTGGATTAAATCCTATCTTAGTAGCCCATGAACATAATATTAATGATTATGGTGATATCAGAGTTCAAGGTTGGAAAGAAATTTATAATAAAATAACAGGAGAAGTATAATGGTAGTATTATGTGTAATAATTTTAACTATTGTGGCATTTGGTTTGGGCTATGTAGTTGCAAGTGCAAGTATAAATTGGGAAACTAAGGAGTGGAAATAATGCCAGAATTTGATTTAGGATATTTTATTATAGGCTTGGTGATTGCACATATCATATACAAGTTAGAAGTTATTAGTGGAGACATTAAAGAGATTATAAATGATGATTGAGTATCAATGGTATATCATAGCAGCTTTAGTGCTAGGTGCGTATAAGGTTGGGATATGGGTTGGAGTTACAGTAACCACAAATGAAGTATTAGATATAATCAGTAAAGAAACAAAGAAGTAGTATAATATTAGCCGATTTAAGCATCGGTTTTTTATCGCACTAAATAACTATATTATGTTTTGATTATATAAATAAACTATATAAAGTAAAGGTCAACATAGATACCTGCGATTATGCGAAATCTATTAAACATTAGGAGAAATAAATGAAAAATTTATTCGTAGCATTAACAGTGCTTTTAACAGTAACATCAGCAAGTGCATTCTTTGACAACGCAAACTTTAACCCTTGGGATAATGACAACAACAATCGTTGGTCATTTAACAACTCTAATGGTAATGCTGACGACAACGGAATCTTTGCATACAATAGTTACGACTACTGGGATCCACGTTGGTACTCAACTGAGTTTACTAATATGGTAAATGAGATTGATGATGAGTCAAATGATCAGTATGCTTTAAACAGATACAAGTTTCCAGCAGAAGTAAAATAACTATATACTAATATAGTAATAAAGAGGCTCCTTCGGGAGTCTTTTTAGGTATAGAGAATAATATAGGAGTACGATTAATGGATATTAAAAAAGCACATACGTGGATGATGACTAATTGCCCACTACCAAAAGCAGTTCGTTGGGCTAAGAATCATTTTAAAAATTTAGACAAATATGAGAAGTAATATGGATATGGGATTGGTTTTAATAAATTTAATCATGGCAAGTGCTTTAGTGTTTGCCTTTTATATAACACAACAAGATAGAAATTATTTCTGTCAAAAAGTATGGAGTAAAGTATGGAACAAGTGAAGGGCATTTTAATTGCTATTACATTATGGACAGTTTTAATTATGATGGGTACTGCTAAGGCTTTAGTCACTATGGACATCGATAAGTGGAATGGACCATCAGGTACTTATGTATGTAAAGATGTAAAGACTTGTTGGTTATTATATAGAGCAGCCGAAGTTCGTGGTGATACTTATTATTGCAACTCGGCTATCATTAAACGTGATGGAAAGGTCGTTTGGTTTAAGAACTTTTATAAATAGAATTATAAAATGAATGTTGTATGGCGATTCCATTAGGAGAAATATATGGAATTAGGCTATGCCTTAAATACATTGTACTTCCTTGTCTCTGCAGTCTTAGTGATGTGGATGGCAGCTGGTTTTACAATGTTAGAAGCTGGATCGGTTCGTTCGAAGAACGTAACAGAGATCCTTTTAAAAAATGTTGCACTTTATAGTGTGGCATCATTAACCTTCTTGTTTGTGGGTTATGAGTTAATGTACGGTGGATGGAATGCTCCAGAAGACCACGCATTAATGAGTGACTTTTTCTTTCAAGTAGTATTTGTAGCAACAGCTATGTCAGTGGTTTCTGGCGCTGTTGCTGAACGCAAGAAATTGTGGTCATTTTTAATCTTTGCTGGTATCTTTACAGCAGTGATTTATCCAATTCAAGGCTCGTGGTCTTGGGGTGGAGGATGGTTATCTGAAGTAGGGTTCTTTGACTTTGCAGGTTCAGGTATCGTTCATATGGCAGGTGCGGCGGCCGCTTTGGCCGCTGTACTATTAATCGGTCCACGTAAGGGTAAGTATGATAATAACGGAACCCCCGTTGCTATTCATGGCTCGAGTTCAACGCAAGTTGCTCTTGGAACACTTATTCTTTGGATGGGTTGGTTTGGTTTTAATGGTGGTTCACAGTTAAGTATTCTTGGAATCGACAACGCTAACGCAGTTGCTCAAATCTTTGTTAATACCAATACTGCAGCCGCTGCAGGTTTACTGAGTGCAATGGTGCTCTCAAAACTTTGGTTAAAGAAGACCGCTTTAAACGTGACACTAAATGGTGCGTTAGCTGGACTAGTAGTTATTACTGCTGATCCGTTCACGCCTTCACCTGAGATTGCTGCCTTATATGGTGCAATCGGTGGATTGATTGTTCCAATTTCAATGGCATTGCTTGAGAAATGGGGTATTGATGATCCAGTAGGTGCCATTTCTGTTCACGGTGTAGCAGGTATTGTGGGACTAATGTTGGTTCCAATTTTAAATATCGACGCTACGTTATACGGACAAGCTGTTGGTACTGGTGCAATCTTTGTGTTTGTGTTTGGTACATCAATGGTTGTTTGGTATCTACTCAAAATGACTATCGGTCTGCGAGTAGGAGAAGAGGAAGAACTTGTTGGTTCTGATATGTGGGAAACAGGCGAATCAGCCTATCCTGAATTCATGGACAAAAATAAGTAATACTTTAATCATCGTTATACAACATACCTAACCCTCTTAATTGAGGGTTTTTTCATATATAAATATTCGTAATGATTAAACTATATGGAGTAGAGATTACTCTGACCCGTATTGGGTGGCTAGGCAAAATCATGGTTGGTAAAAAGATCTAGTATCTATATAGTATCAGTATATATAGATTGTAGACTGTGTTATTTATAATACTTTGTAACATAAAAGATACAAGGGCATAGATCTTCTCCCTTTTTAATAGAAGACAAATATAGGAAATAAAAATGAATAATAATTTAATCGCGTTAATCGCAGCAACTACAATTGCAACTTCTGCTTCAGCAGTAATTGACATTTCAGGTACTTATGAAGGTACATTTACCGACGGCAATCCTGGAGCAGCAACTTATGCTCAAGACTTAGACTTGACAATGGTTGGTTCAGATGATGAAACTTCAGTAACTATCTTAATGGAAGACTTAACAGGTGGCTCTGCTGTAACAGCTAACCAAGTGTTTATTGAAACTAAGATCGAAGGTTTAAACTTTAAAGGTGGTAACTTCAAAGGTCAAAATGGTTCTGGCTTATTACAAGCAGAAACTGCTGTAGCTAATCAAATGGAATTAGGTTTTGATATTGCTGGTAACGGTGTTACATTAGGTCAAGTATCAGGTGCTGGTCAAGTAACTGTAGACGCTTCTGCTGAATATGCAGGTGTTGGTGTTGCAGTACAAAATGCTACTCAATCAAATCGTTTTGTAACAGCTGTTACAAACTTCTTTGGTTTTGGTGTAACTGCTGAGACTCAAAATACTACTGTTGGACGTAACACTGGTGTTTCTGCTAATATCGTTTTAGGTGAACAGAACGTCGTTGGTGTAACAGGTGTGTATATTGATGTAAATGATGCTACTGCTGTAACTCAAGATGATGGTGTGTTTGGTGATATCTCAGATACTATTAACGGCAATGATGTTGTTGGTGGTATGGTTGAAGTTAATTCTGTTGCTGGTAAAGTAACTGCTAAAATGTGGGAAAAGAATGACTTAAACAACTACAAAGGTGAACTTGATCGTGGTGTTATGAACTACTCTTATCAGAAGAATGAATCAACTGATGGTGTGTTTGCTGCTAAGATGAATATTACTTTCTAAGTAAACTTTACTTAAGTTAATAAGAGGACCTTAATCGGTCCTTTTTAGTATCTGGCTGTATTTTGTATTCTACTGTTCCTGGAAAATCTTGAAGATCTAGAAAAAGATCTATTAGGTATAACTAGTTATACGATTTTAGCCGAGTTTTTCCGCCTATTTTATATCTCTAAAGGGATATAAAACCATATCTCCAAAGTAATAGTTTTATATATCTCTTTTTAATCGCAAAATAGTCCACACGCAACTGAGAACTATGGTATAATAGAACTATAAACAATAAAAAAGGAAGTAGTTATGAAAATGTTCAATACAAGAAAAAATGCAAGTGTAGAGTTAAGATCGGCGGTAGAAGAATTTCTAGCTAACGGTGGTGTAGTTACTAAGATCAAACCTAAGAAAACCCCTAAAGGTGTGTTAAGAACTAATCCAGTTTTAATGGGTCCTTCAAAAAGAATTGGAAATAAAACTGCATAAAGGGTGTACTTTTACCGAGAACTATGGTATAATAGATATATAAACAATAAAAAAAGGAGTAACAAATGGATATAGTAACACTAAGTCAAAAGAACAATTACCTAAAAACAAAGAATAGATATTACATTGCCGGTTGGTGTGATGGTGAACAAAGCTCTGATGTTGTATTAAGAGAAGACTCACCTGAATATCAAGACTACTTGTCTGGTTATGCAGACGCTAAAGAAAACTCATTTGCCCAGGAGGGATATTAATATGAAAAAAGTAATTATAAAAAAATTAGTCAGAAAATATTGTGTAGTTGATGTACACGGTCAGACTTTACAAGAATTCTATGACGAAGCTGATGCATTAGCGCATGTTAGATGGGACTTAGATCAAGCTATTTCTTTTAAGATGGTAAGAGAATGATGCATAACAATACAGAATGTGCTGTCAAGTTGAAGGCCATTAAAGCTATTATGGAACGTGCTAAAACTGCCGCTAAGGAAATTGAAGTGGTCCATATGTGTGATAATGTTATTCAATTAAGTAATGAATTATTAGATGAGGTGGAAAATGGTTAAAGAAGAAGCAATTAGTATTAATGATGTAGTTGAACATGACGATGGTTCATCAACAATCACAATGGACTTAGATGAAACTACTCAAGGTATTCTAATCAAACAAGGTTTACAATACCTTATTGATGAGATGAGAGTAACTGATAAAGTCAGAGTAGTAGATGACAATGAGTTTAGCAAAGAAACTAAAACACATCAGTTATCCAATGACGAAGCAAATGCTTTGTTCCACTTTGGATTTATCTATGCTATTAAAGCTGGAATGAAAGGTCTTGAAAATGAGTTATAATTCACCTAAACCAAATACTAAAGAAGAATGGAAAGAGTTTGCTATTACTTGGGTAAATGGTGGATGGAAAAACCTTCAATGGTATGACACCTCTGAAGGTGCTGATAATGAGTGGTACGATTTTGAAGAGGATGAAGCATTTTACCCATACGATGAAAGACTCGTTATTAGATTGAAGAAAGAATCAATCATCAACCACTTACTAAGACTAGATGATACAGTCACTAGACTAACCCTCGAAGTGGCTAAGTTACAGGAACTATCTAAAGGAGATTAAATGTTATGATTAAAATTACACAAGAATTTGAAACAGAAGGAGAGGCAGTTAGGGCATTGAGTTTCAATGGTCAATGGGCGGCTCTATATGAAATGGATGAATGGTTAAGAACTCAAATTAAACATGGCGTTGATTTAACTGAATCCGAGGAAGATCTATTAGACACTGTTA
>Ga0233448_1001670_pt1 | contig 17711 bp, 18 predicted proteins | sample SI_124_October20_2_FD_183015 | JGI IMG/M metagenome (GOLD analysis project Ga0233448, IMG submission 183015) | Seawater microbial communities from Saanich Inlet, British Columbia, Canada - SI_124_October2016_150_MG | ecosystem: Environmental > Aquatic > Marine > Inlet | place: Canada: British... | reverse complement strand
GAGGCAGCCTTATTTGTAGAAACTATCGAAAAACGTCAAGGATATAAAATAGCTTGTTTAGAAGAAATATCTTGGAGAAATGGATGGTTAACAGACAGTCAAGTTTTAAAAACAGCTGAATCATTGTCAAAGAATAGTTATGGCCAGTATTTAAAAGGTTTAATAGAGAATAAATTATGTCGATAATACTCCATAAAGTGCTTGGAGATCATCGTGGACAGCTTGTTGCAATAGAAGGAAGGGTTAATGTGCCATTTGATATTAAACGTGTGTTCTATATTTATGGCACTCAGAAGAAAGTATCAAGAGGGGATCATTCCCATTACAATACAAAGCAATATCTAATAGCTGTGAATGGCTCTTGCAAAGTTACTTTAGATAACGGAAAAACTAAACAGACCTTTGATTTAGACGAGCCTAATAAAGGTCTTTTTCAAGATGCTTTGATATGGGGCACGATGCATGATTTTTCAGATGACTGTGTATTGTTAGTGTTCGCCAATGACTGCTATAAATCAGAAGACTACATAACTAATTACAGCAAGTTTTTAGAGGTAGTAAATGACTAGTTACAAACCTGAAAGATATCAAGGGCGTGTTTGTGAATGCGGACAAAAGTGTGGTGAAAAATTAATATGTAATAATTGTGAAGTATATGGGGGGGTAAATGATTATGCTTGCTCAATAGCAACTTGATGATTTACGGAAAAAATATAAATTTGAGAACGGTTAAAATAAAAGACGCTCAATTTATTTGCAATATGAGAGGGGATAAATTTAAAACCAAACACCTTTCACATGTAGATAGCTCTATTGAAGCTCAAAAATTATGGATAGAAAGTTATAAAGTAAGAGAGAAAAATGAGAAAGAATTTTATTTTGTTCTTGAGTCAAAAAATAGTGAGAAATTGGGACTCGTAAGAATGTATGATTTTAAAGAAAAGTCATTCTCTTGGGGAAGTTGGCTTATTAAAGACAATGCACCAAAAGCAACAGCAATTGAGTCCGCTTTACAGGTTTATGAATTTGGGTTTAATAAGTTAGGGTTTGAAAAGTCACATTTTGATGTAAGAAAAGGTAATGATAGGGTTGTGGCCTTTCATAAGAGATTTGGTGCAAATATTGTGGATCAAAATCAGGCGGATTATTTTTTTAATTTCGAGAGAAAAGACTATATCAAAATAAGAGAAAAATACAAAAGGTATATATAAATGATTCAATTTTTAGATTTAAAAGTCATTAACACACAATATCGCGATGAATTAGTTCAAGCTGCCACTGATGTAATTGACTCAGGTTGGTACATTCAGGGTGCACAAGTAGAACAGTTTGAGCGTGAGTTTGCAGATTATTGCGGAACTAAGCATTGTGTTGGTGTTGCTAATGGACTGGATGCACTAATTCTAATCTTGCGTGCTTGGAAAGAACTAGGCAAACTAAAAGATGGTGATGAGGTAATTGTTCCGGCAAATACATATATAGCAAGTATTTTAGCTATTACAGAGAATCGGTTAAAGGCTGTTTTGGTTGAACCAGATGAGCAAACCTATAATTTAGACCCAAAACTTATAGAACAGGCCATAACACCAAAAACAAAAGCAATACTAGCTGTACATTTATATGGGCAACTCGCTGACATGCTAGAAATTAATAAAATTGCAAAAAAAAATAATCTATTGGTAATAGAGGATTCTGCACAATCCCATGGGGCGATTTATAACGGTATTAAAGCAGGAAACTGGGGTGACGCTTCAGGATTTAGTTTTTATCCAGGAAAAAATCTAGGTGCTTTAGGTGATGGTGGCGCAGTAACAACAAATGACGATGAACTTGCGCAAACTATTCGCGCCTTAGGTAATTACGGCAGTCACAAAAAATATGAAAACCTATACCAAGGCATCAACAGCCGCCTAGATGAAATGCAAGCTGCATTTTTAAGGGTAAAGCTTAGACACTTAGACAAAGAAATAGAAAAAAGAAGAGAGGTTGCCGATTATTATCTTCAAAATATAAAAAATGAAAATATAATTTTACCAACAGTAAGATATGAAAATAATAGTGTTTGGCATTTGTTTGTGATAAGAGCAAATAAAAGGAAGGAGTTACAAAAGTATTTACTTGACAATGGTATACAAACCCTTATCCATTACCCGTTACCACCACATAAGCAAGAAGCTTATAAAGAGTGGAAAGATGAAAGTTGTGTTATAAGTGAGCAGATACATAATGAAGTGTTGAGTTTGCCTATTAGCGGGGTTCAGAGTTTGAAGGATACAAGAAAAATAGTTAAGATTTTAAATGAATTTTAAAAAGGACAAATTATACTTTTTCTTTCCTTATCGTGGAGTAGGTGGAGTTCCGGTATTATTTTTAAGACTTGCTCATTATTTATCTAATTTAGGTAAATATGATATATATCTGATTGATTATGCAGATGGCTATATGGCTAAGAATTATGATAAAAGTAAAGATATAAATTTAGTAAAATATAGTGAAAAAGAAATATATTTTGAAAAATCTGATATTGTATTATTTCAATCTATGCCATTTTTTGCATTTCCTTTAAATTTAAATTTCAATAAAGATACTAAAATTATATTTTGGAATCTTCATCCTTATAACTTCTTTGGTTATGCTGCTAGAATAAGTAGATTTAAAAGTAAATTTATACAATCTATTTTATATATATTATTTAGAAATTTTATATATTCTAATGAAAGAAAAGCAATAAATATTTTTAAAAAGCATAATGCACTTTTTTTTATGGATGAAGAAAATTTAGAGCAAACTGAAGATTTATTGAAAGTAAGTATAAAAAATCCTATTTATCTACCTTTGACACTTAACAGTGGTGAAAATATAAAGTTAAATCATATGAAAGGTAAAGATAATTTAAATTGTATTTGGATAGGTAGAATTGCTGATTTTAAAGTACATATTTTATTATATACTATTAAAAGATTGGAAAAATATACGATAGATAAAGATATAAATTGTACATTTACTATTGTAGGTGATGGTGAGTATTTGGAATATTTAAAAGATAAATTAAAAGATATACATATAAATATAGTTTATATAAACTATATGGAGGAAAAAGATATATCAGAATTATTAAAAGATATAGATGTGAGTTTTTGTATGGGTACTTCGGCTTTAGATACAGCTAAGTATGGAGTTCCTACAGTATTGTTAGATTTTACATATGAAGAGATAGTTCAAGATTATAAATTTGATTGGTTATTTAATACTCAAAATTATACATTGGCAAATAATATAACTGATAAATATTATAAAAAAGACAATCAAACTTTAGAGATAATGATGGATGATATTTTTAAAGATTATGCTAAACTTTCAAATATGAGTTTTAAATATATTTTAGAAAATTATGACATAAAACAAAATACAAAGAATTTTATAAATTTAATCAACAACGCAACTTTAACTGCAAAAGATATACCAAATAGTTTTTATAAAATGAATATATTTCATAAAACGTTAGGTGTAAGGAGGTATTATGTTAATTGAAAATATAAAACAATTTAAAAATAAGATTTTATATCTAATTACAAAAAAAGACAAAAAAGATATATCAAATTTATTTATCTTAGGTTTTATTGTAGGTCTTTTTGAATTAATAGGATTGGCTTTAATCGTACTAATGATTCAAGTGTTTGTAGATACTAGCATCATAGAATCAAATAAAATATTGAATTATATTTATATTCATATATCAAATAGTAATATTATGATATTTATTGGATTAGTTGCTTCTTCTATATTTTCTTTTTATATAATAAAATTACTAGTATCCATAATAAATGCTAAGAAAATGGCAGAGCTTACTAGTAATTTGTATTTAGATATTTCTAAAAAGTTATTTAGTAATTATTTAAACTATTATTATAGAGATTTTGGTAAGAAAAACACAGCAGAGATAAATCAGATGTTAGTTATAGAAGCTGATAATATGTCTTTGATGGTTGCTAATATCATTTATCTTATTGTCCATATTATGATTATAATTTTGTTGTATTCTTATATGGTTTATATTGATTATACTTTGACATTTATTGTTACTTGTGTATTGGTTGTATTAGGATATATGTATAAAATATTTTTAAATAAGAAATTAATAAGTATGGGAGCTGAAAGAGTATACGCTGTAAAAAACTATATGATGCTTATCAAAAGTACTTTCTCTAACTATAAATTTATAAAAGGTATGTCAGGAAATTATATCAATGATAATCTTAGTGAGAGTACCGTAAGATTTAAAAAAACTAGAATAGATATGCTTCATTGGTCTGAAGTACCTAGATTAATATTAGAATTTGTAGTTATTGCGATAATGATAGGGATATTGGTATTTATTAAGTTAAAATACAATGAAACAGAACAAGTTCTTTTAATCGTAAGTGCTTATGCCTTAGCATTGTTTAGAATGCTTCCCTCATTGTCAAGAGTATTAAATAGTGTCAATATAATAAGTATGTATAAAAAAACATTAGATATAGTTCATACAGAATTTCAATATAAAATAGAAAATCAAACTTCTACTGAAACTATTTTATTTGATAAAAATATTACAATAAATAATATTGGATTTCAATATGATGAAAATAATAAGAAGATACTAAATAATATAAATTATAAAATTATAAAAGGCGATAAAATAGCGATTTCTGGTGAAAGTGGTTCTGGTAAGAGTACATTTATGGATATTCTTATTGGATTACATCTACCAACAACGGGACATGTTTTAATAGATAATGAAGAGTTAAATAGTAAGAATATTGTATCATGGAGACAATCAACTTCATTTGTACCTCAAAAAGTTGTATTATTTGAATCTACTATTAGAGAGAATATTACTTTTGGTAAAAAGTATGATAAAAAACTTTTCAATGAAGTTCTAAAAGATGTATTTCTTTATGATATGGTTATGGAAAAAGGTGGAATAGATATAAAAGTCGGAGATGAAATATCTGGATTTAGTGGTGGTCAAATGCAAAGAATTGCATTTGCTAGAGCATTATACCAAGAAAGGGAGGTATTGTTTTTAGATGAAGCTACATCATCATTGGATGAAGAGGTAGAAATAAAAATTATTGATAGATTACTCAGTAAGTATCAATATAAAACAATCATTGCTATAGTACATAAAAAAAGTATTGCTTCTAAATTTGATAAGGTTATTGATATTAGTCATGGAAGTATAGTTAAATAAAGATAAATGGAGAAAATATGGTAATTTGGCTCATAGGAATGTCAGCTTCTGGTAAGACAACAATTGGTAGGAAACTGTATGACAAATTAACTTTGTCAGATAAAAAATGGATATTTTTAGATGGAGATACCTTTAGAAATATTCTAGGTGAAGATTTAGGACATACTGTTGAAGATAGAAAAAAGAATGCTTATAGAATAAGTAGATTTTGTGAATTTTTAAGTTCTCAAGGTATTAATGTTGTAGCGTGTGTCTTATCTATATTTCATGATAATCAAAGATATAATAAAGAAAATATTACTGAATATAAAGAGGTTTATATAGATGTTGATTTTGATATACTAATAAAGCGAGACAATAAAGAATTATATATAAAAGCACAAAAGGGTGAGATAAAAGATGTAGTGGGGGTAGATATAGAGTTTCAACCACCTTATTCACCTGATATTGTTATAAATAATAATATTGAAAACCCAGATTATGAAAAGATGATAGAGAGTATTATAAAAAGATTTGATATTAAGATAGAGAATACTTATTCTTATACCCAAAAGAATTTATTAAAGTTTCCACACAAATATCAATATTCTAAATTTGAGGGTAATTTATTTTTTGAGAAGATTAAAGAAGATAGAGTATCAAGCATATCTTTTTTTATAAACAGATTACATAAACTTAATATAAATGACAATAGGCTAACTAATCAAGAATATAAATCTAGTACAAATTTAATATTAAAAGACTTTTTAATTTATTTAAATAATAGTACAGATGAAGATTTAATAAAAGAAAAGAAGATAATTTCTTTAATTATTCAAAGATTTGAAGTTGGTAAAAAACTATATTTAACTTATGATTTAAAAGAGATTAGAAAAAGTTCATTAGAATTTGAAGAGTTATTAAACTATCCTTTATTTTCTATGGTTCTTCAAAAGTACTATAATATTACAAATACAGAAGAAAAATTTGTTTATTTAAATGCTATTTTAAAAGTAAATGATATTATATCATCTATCAAAAGTGATTTTATATTATCAGATGAAATATATTATTCACAAAAAGCTTTAGAAGGTGAACTTAAAATAGTAGGAGAACTAATATGATAAATTTTTCAGTATTACTTATCAACAATAATAGATCAAAAGCTTATCTTCAAAATCTTATTAAGAATGGTTTAATTCCTAAAAAAGCTATAATTTTAAATGATAAAAATGTAACACTAGCCGAGCATACAGAAAATGATAAATTGATATCACAAAACACAAATCAAAAGTTCATTAGAAAATTAATTGATTTAGATATAGAATTTGATGAAAAAGAGCATATTCTTAAAACTGTAGAAAATAATAATATTGAGTATGTAATAATTAATAGTTTAGATATAAATTCAAAAGAAGTTATAAAAGAAGTTGAAAATATAGATGAAGAATATATAATTTATTCTGGTCCAGGGGGGACAATATTAAGGAAAGAGATATTGTCAAAAGGTAAAAAGTTTATACATGTACACCCTGGATGGCTACCAAAATTTAGAGGTAGTACGACTATTTATTATTCTATGCTACATAATTCTACTGTTGGATGTAGTGTTATTTTATTTGAAGAGGGGATAGACGAAGGTCCAGTCCTATATAAACAAAATTATAAAATATCAGAAACACAAATTGATTTTGACTATGTATTAGATCCACTTGTACGAACAAAAACATTAATAGAATTTTTAAAAAAAGGTACAATTAACTTAGAGAAACAAGATGAAGATGAAGAAGCTACGACATTCTTTATTATTCATCCCTTTATAAAACATGCTTCAATTATAAATTATAATAAAAAGTGATATGCAAATGAAATATCTTAAATTAGCATCAAAAGCAAAAACACTTGAGGATTTAAAACATATAATAAAAAAAGCTAAGGTATTAGCAGTATTTAGATTTTATGCTATTGAATATGAATTAAAAAAGGAATTTATTCTCAAACAAATTAAATCTAAATTTAATACAAATTTGATAATTAGATCATCTTCTTCAAATGAAGATAATCTTGAAACATCAAATGCAGGTGGTTTTGATAGTGTTTTAAATGTAAATATAAACTCAGCTAAGAATATTGATGAATCTATATCTACTGTTATATTATCTTATGGTAAAGGACTAAATAGTTTGAATGAAGTTTTCATCCAGCCAATGCTTGAAAATGTAACTATGTCTGGTGTAATATTTACATCGGATATAGATACATTAAGTTCTTATTATATTATAAATTATGATGAAAGTGGTAGTACTACAAGTGTTACAAGTGGAGATAGTAACAATCTTAAGACCTTTATATCTTTAAAAGAAAATAAAATTATAGTGAATCAAAAGTTAAATAAATTGATTCAAGCAACTAAAGAATGTGAAGAAATATTTGATAATGAATTTTTAGATATTGAATTTGCATTTAGTAAAGATGATTTATACATACTACAAGTTAGAGCAATAGTCATACAAAATAAAGAAGATTTATCTAGTGTTGATTTATCAAAAAGTTTAAAAAAATTAAGTAAAAAAATAGAAAAGTTAAATGCTCCTCATCCTAATTTACTAGGAGAAAGAACTATTTTTGGAGTTATGCCAGATTGGAATCCTGCTGAAATAATAGGCATAAGACCAAAAAGACTTGCTTTATCACTATATAAAGAGTTGATTACTGATGAAACTTGGGCATATCAAAGAGATAATTATGGCTATAGAAATCTTAGATCACATCCACTTTTAGTTACTTTTTTAGGTATTCCGTTTATTGATGTTAGAATCTCTTTTAATTCTTTTATTCCTAAAAATTTAGAGGAGAAGATTGCGACTAAATTAGTAAATTACTATTTAGATGAATTATCAAAAAATATCAATCATCATGATAAAGTAGAATTTGAAATCATATATTCTTGTTATTATTTTGGATTAGAAAATAGACTTTTAAAATTAAAAGAATTTGGATTTAATGATACTGAATTAGAGAATATAAAGCTATCATTATTAGACCTTACAAATAATATCATAGATATAAAAGATGGACTTTATAAAAAAGATTTACAAAAAGTTACATTATTAAAGGATAAATTTGATGATGTAGTAAATTCAGATTTATCTTTGATAGATAAAATATATTGGCTTATAAAAGATGTAAAAAGATATGGAACTTTACCTTTTGCAGGAGTTGCTAGAGCGGGATTTATAGCAGTTCAAATATTAAAGTCACTAGTAGATGAAAAAATCATCACTAGCAAAGATTATGATACTTTTTTAAACTCATTAAATACTGTTTCAAAACAACTATCAACAGATATAAATAACTTACCTAAAAGTGACTTTTTAGATACTTATGGACATTTGCGGCCTGGTACTTATGATATATTGTCATCAAGATATGATGAATCTTATGATAGCTATTTTACAAATGTAAGTACAAAAGTTGATGAAAATATTAATATATTTGAGTTTTCACAAGAGCAAAAAGAAAATATAGAAAAACTTATATTTAAAAATGGATTAGATACAAGTTTTGATGATTTGATGATATTTATTAAAGAGTCAATAGAAGGTAGAGAGTCTGTAAAATTTGCGTTTACTAAGAATTTAAGTCAAATACTAAAATATGTTGAAGAATTTGGACAAAGGTTTGATTTTGATAAAAGTGAATTAGCATTTTTAGATATACAAGAGATAATAAATCTTTATGCAACATTAGATCATAGAGATGTAAAAGGTATATTAAAGTCAGATATAGAAAAAAATAAAGAATTTTATCAATACACAAAAGCTGTAAAACTTCCAAGTGTTATACTAAATGAAGGAGATATATACAACTTCTTTTTGGAGGATAATGAAGCAAATTTTATTACATTGAAAAGTATTAAATCCGTGATAATAATTGAAGAAGACATCCCAAATGGTGATCTTGAAGGAAAAATAATATGTATAAAATCAGCAGATCCTGGGTATGACTATCTATTTTCAAAAAATATTGGAGGTCTTGTCACTTGCTATGGTGGAGCAAATTCTCATATGGCAATAAGATGTGCTGAGATGGGAATACCTGCCGTTATAGGTTGTGGAGAGAGTAATTTTTCTAAATATTGCAAGGCTCAAAATATTGAGATAGATGCTTCAAACAAACAAGTTAAGCTATTGTCATGAAAAAAATAGCAATTACGCAACGACTAATGCTAAATGAAAGTTATTATGAACTAAGAGAAGCTTTAGATGTTCGATGGGCTTGTTTATTTAAAGAGTTGGATTTTTTACCTATAGTTTTGCCTATTGAGTACAATTTTGAAGAATATTTCAAAGAGATAGATATAGATGGCGTCTTACTGACTGGCGGCAATGATTTATATAGTATAAATAATGATAAAGTAGCACAACAAAGAGATATTTTTGAAAAAAAACTTATAAAATATAGTATTGTGAATAATATACCTATTTTTGGTGTGTGTAGAGGTGTTCAAATAATAGCTGAATATTTTGGTGCAGAATTTAAGGAAGTTCAAAATCAAGTTGCCACTAAACATACTTTAAAAGTAAATAAAAAATCAAAATATTTTAAAGAATTAAATAAAATTAATATTGTTAATTCTTTTCATAATTATGCTGTTGAACAACTATCTGATAGCTTTTTAATATCTGCTACAAACGATAATGGTATTATAAAAGCAATAGAACATAAAGAGTATAAAATATTTGGACAAATGTGGCATAGTGAAAGAGAAAAGCCTTTTCATATAGATGAACTAAATTTAATAAATAACTTTTTTAATAATGAAGGGTAAAATTTGAAAATAATTATAGTAGCAGCGGGGCAAGGTACAAGGCTAAGACCTTTAACAAATACAAAACCAAAGTGTATGGTAGAGTATAAAAACAAACCAATTATAAATTATATCTTAGATACTGTAAAAGAATGTGATATTAATGATATTGCAATAGTAAATGGATACAAAAAAGATGTATTAGAAGAACATTTAAAGAATGAAGGTATAACATTTTATACAAATGAAAAATTTGATAAAACGAATATGGTATCAACATTGTTTAATGCTAAAGAATTTATGGATGATGATGTAATTATATCTTATGCTGATATTATATATTCAAAAGAAATTTTAGAAAAACTAATCTCATCCACAGGTGATTTTAGTGTAATAGTAGATAAGGATTGGAAAGAGTTATGGTCTTTACGAATGGAAAATCCATTAGAAGATGCTGAAACTTTAAAAGTTGTAAATGGAAATATTGTAGAACTAGGTAAAAAACCGAATAATTATGATGACATTGAGGGGCAATACATAGGATTGATTAAAATATCAAAATCCTCCATCTCTAAAGTAGTTGATTTTTATGAATCATTAGATAAGTCTAAAATTTATGATGGAAAAGATTATGACAATATGTATATGACAACTCTTATTCAAATGATAATAGACAATTTAATGGATGTTCAGCCTGTATTTATAAATGGTGGTTGGCTTGAAATTGATAGTGTAGAGGATTTAGAAGTTTATGAAAGTGTTAAAAGGCAATTAGTTTGATCCAAAAAGTTATTGATATAGCAAAAAAGACTTCTTTAGTAATATTAGAGATATATGATTCTCAGAATTTTGATATTGAAATCAAAGATGATGATTCTCCTATTACAAAAGCAGATTTAATTGCAAATGAGATTATTATCCATGGCTTGAGAAATGTATCAGACTATCCTATTTTGACGGAAGAAAGCCCTGTAGATTATAATGTAAGAAAAGACTGGTATAAATATTGGTTGGTTGATCCACTTGATGGAACAAAAGATTTTATCGCAAAGAATGATGAATTTACTATTAATATAGCATTGATAGAGAACAATAAACCAATTTTAGGTGTAGTTTATATTCCTGTTTGTGGGGATGTGTATTATGCAGAAATTGGAATGGGTGCATTTAAAAATGGAACGAAGATATTTAATAACTCTAAAAGATCTGAGTTAATAGCATCGGATAGTAATTTTCATTCTACTGAAATGATAAAAGATTTTTTTCTTAAGCATAATATAACAAATATTAAAAAGTTTGGCTCATCTATAAAGATATGTAAATTAGCTGAAGGTACTATTGATATTTATCCAAGATTAAATGGTACTAAAGAATGGGATACAGCAGCTAGTCATATCATCGCTAATGAAGCAGGATGTAAATTAGTTGATGTTACTACGCATAAAGAACTTGTATACAATAAAGTTAATATTAAAAATAACTTTTTTATAGCTAGTAGAAATAATTTAAATTTTAAGGTTATCTAGTGACAAAAGAGATAGATTATAAAGAAGTATTTGAACATCTAAATAATATTCCTATTGTTGCTATGGCAGGTCTTAGAGTAAGACCAGGCACAGATTTTTTTCATAGTTTAGTAGATGGGCATCCTGAGATAGTTCAAACTACAGGCTCTTGTCTTTATAATTATTTTTCGTTTTGGAATGCTACTATTTACAAAGATGATTTAGATAATTTAATAGAAGAGTTTATTTATGATATAAATCATATTCCGTTATTTGATTCTCGTTTCAATATGAAAGAAAAATGGGGGAAATTAGGTGGCAATAAAGATGAGTATTTTGAAGTAGATAAACTTAAGTTTACTACATATTTAAAAAATTTAATGAATGGGATTGAACTTAATTCAAAAAACTTTTTTTTAGCATTAAATGGCGCATATTCTATGTGTGTAGGGATTGATATTTTTAAATCTAAAGTTTTATTTTTTCATGCTCATTCAGTGGAAAACATTTATCCTATTAGTAATGAATTTTCAAATATTACTGTAGTATTGATGATAAGAGAGTTAAGAGAAGGTACGATGTCATTTATTGAAAACAAATCTATAACTGACCCATCTTATTATATGCCATCATCTTGTGTAAATCCTTTTAAAGAGTATGCTCTTATCAATGAATATACTCAAAAATTTAATACTAAATTTATATCGTTAAAGGATCTTCACCATAATCCTCAAAAAGTACTTATCAATTTTTGTCAAGATTTTGAATTGGAGTTTATTGATAATATTTTAATGACTTCTGATTATCATGGTAAATTATGGTGGGGAGATGTACTTAGTCAAAAAGATTTACAAGGGTTTAATCCTAAGTTTGGCAGAATTGAAAAATGGAAAGATAAATTTAATAATATAGATAGTGCATTAATAGAATTTTTATTCAGTGAAGAGTATAAAATTTTTAACTTTGAGACATCAATAAGTAATATTAAATATAATTCAATATATATACTATTTCCATTGCTTGTATTCGTACCAATGAAATATGAAGTAAAATTATTGAAATATAATATTAAAAATAAAATGGGATTAAGAAGAATTATAAGTAGTTTTGTATTTTATCTAGTAAGAATTAAAATGTATTTTAAAGTGTATTTTTTAAAATTAACTAATAAAAAAATAGAAATAAGAAAATATTAATTAAAGGATTATTATGAAAGTTATATGTAGCCTCAATTAATTAAAATTAAGACAGTGCGTAAATCAGATTCACAAATTATGCAAATTCTTAACCAAGTGCGTTTAGGTGTGCCGGTGTCTGGACTACGGTAAAATGAATCATCAATGATCACTAGAGTCAAGTAGATGAAAAGATCAAACGTGACAAGCTATGGGCTTTGAGTGCGCCGTTTCAATTAGTAGAATATCTGATTGAATGGAAAGTCTAAAACTATACGTTGCAATAACGGGCCAGAATATATATCTCACGCACTCAGAGAATGGGCACAATCAATGGATATTGTGTTGATGCATATCCCTCCAAGAGGGCTACTTGAGGCCATTTAAACAACGAATTTTTTTTAGCAAGCGCTAGAAATGGGAGTATTGCACTAACAATATTAAAAAAGTTGAAGAATTGTTAGATGAATAGGAAAACAAAAATGAACAAATATAAGTTTTTAGATCTTAGTGGTTATATGTTTTCTGGCAAAACAGCAGTTGGTCATGTTATAAGAGAGTTGGAAGGTTTTTGTGTATCTGATTTCGAAATGGAATTTAATTTATTGAGAATTCAAAACGGTATTGTGGACTTAGAAAGTAGTTTGATTGATAATTGGTCTTTAATAAGATCGAATGATGCTATAGTTAAGTTTCAAAAAATGGTTAAAAAATTTGATGGAACTTATGCTAAATTTCCATATTATTTATTTCATTTTCATAGTGATTTTTATAATACACAATTTAATAATAAATTTACTCAATTATCAAATGAATATGTAAATAATTTGCTTACAAAATCTTGGAAAGCTGAGTGGCCTTATCCTCTATATGATATGTGTGAAACAGAATCTTTTATGAGAAAGATTCGCAAACGATTGTTTAAAGATAACAATGCTTATGAAAATAAATTACATTTAGTAGATGGCAAAGAATTTATTAAGTATACAAGATTATATCTAGATTCATTAATGTCTAATTTTAATGAAATTAAAAAAAATACAAAAACAGTAGTTATGAATAATTCTTTTGAACCGTTTAATGCCCAAAAGTCTTTACTTTACTTTACAGATGCAAAGTGTATTATTATAAGAAGAGATCCTAGAGATATGTTTGCAACAGGAGCCAATGAATCCTCATCTTTTGCTAAAATTTCTCATGGAGAAAAAGTTGAAAATTTTATTTTAAGATTTAAAATGCAAGAGGATAATACGAATAAAGAGGTAAATAAAGATATTTTATTTCTTCAATATGAGGACTTGGTTTTAGATTATGAAAATTGTCTTTGCAAGCTTTATGATTTTTTAGAAATAAAAAAAGAAGTTCATATATTTAAAAAGAAGTATTTCAATCCTGAAGACTCGAAAGCTTTTATTGGAATACATAAACAGTATAAAAATCAAGAAGATATAAAATTAATAGAAAAAGATCTAGCAGAGTATTGTTTAGATATATAAAAGGAAGTTAAAATGAAAGTATTGTTATTAGCAGGTGGATTTGGAACTAGACTTAGTGAAGAAACAGATATAAAACCAAAACCAATGGTTGAAATAGGTGGGAAGCCTATTTTGTGGCATATTATGAAAACATATTCTCAGTATGGGTTTAATGAGTTTGTAGTATTGTTGGGTTATAAAGGTTATTATATAAAAGAGTATTTTTCAAACTATTTTTTGCACCAAAGTGATATAACTATAGATATGTCAAATGATCAAATGGAGATACATAACAACTCTAGCGAGCCTTGGAAGGTAACTTTGCTTGATACTGGACTAAATAGTATGACTGGTGGAAGAATTAAAAAAGCTCAAAATTTTGTAGGAGATGAGCCTTTTATGCTTACTTATGGTGATGGTGTTGCTGATATAAATATAGAAGAGTTAGTAAAGTTTCATAAATCTCATGGAAAAGCTATGACTATGACATCTGCTCAACCTGATGGAAGATTTGGCGCTTTAGATATAGATAAAAATGATCAAGTTATAGAATTTAAAGAGAAGCCAAAAGGTGATGGGTCTTGGATAAATGCAGGGTATTTTGTATGTGAGCCTAAAGTTTTTGATTATATTTTAAATGGAGACGGTACAACTTTTGAGCAAGAGCCTCTTAAAAATCTTGCAAAAGATGGAGAGGTATTTACATACAAACATCATGATTTTTGGATGCCTATGGATACTTTAAGAGATAAGATGAAGCTAAATGAGATGTGTGAAAAAAATGATGCACCTTGGATAGTTTGGGATAAATGATGTTTAATAATATTTATAAAGATAAAAAAGTTTTAGTTACAGGACATACTGGATTTAAAGGTACTTGGTTAACTACATGGCTGCTAAAATTAGGTGCAAATGTGGTAGGCATGTCAAAAGATATTCCTACCACTCCATCTATGTTTGAAGAGCTAAAGATAAGAGGAAAAATCAAGCACTATCAAGAAGACATAAGAGATTTATCTAAGGTGAGTGAGATAATTACAAGTGAAAAGCCTGATTTTCTATTTCACTTAGCTGCACAGGCGATCGTCTCTACTTCATACATAAGCCCAATAGAAACAATTACATCTAATGTTATTGGAACGGCTAACATCCTTGAAACTCTTAAAGAGTCAAATCATAAATGTACAGCTATCATTATCACAAGTGATAAAGCTTATGACAATGTAGAGCAAGTTTGGGGATATAAAGAAGATGATAAGATGGGGGGACGGGATATATATAGTGGTAGCAAGGGTGCTGCTGAACTTATTATTAAGTCTTATTTCCACTCATTCTTCACAAAAGAAGGATGTAATGTTAAATTAGCTATCGGAAGAGCGGGCAATGTTATTGGTGGTGGAGATTGGGCGAAAGATAGAATTGTGGTTGATTGTATGGAAGCATGGAGTCAAAATAAAACTGTAGAAATACGAAGTCCAGAAGCTACTAGACCATGGCAACATGTACTTGAGCCCTTAAGCGGATACTTAAATTTAGGGGTGGAGCTTTTTCTAGATGATAGCTTACATGGGGAAGCGTTTAATTTTGGACCAAGAGCAGAGCAAAATCATACAGTAAAACAACTTCTTGAAGATTTAAGTAAATATTGGAATTTTGAGAATGTAGATGATGCTTTTACTATTACTGATAATATCCCTTTTCATGAAGCAGGATTATTAAAGTTAAATTGTGATAAAGCATTGTTTTATTTTAAATGGCAAGCTAATATGGAATATAAAGACACTATCAGATTTACTAGCGCGTGGTATTATGATTTTTATAATTCAGATAAAAATATTTTTGATAAAACATTAGAGCAAATCAGTGAATACGAAAGCATGGCAAAAGAAAAAGGTCTAAATTGGACGGGGTAGTATTAACACTACTAAAACAAATTCACAATCCGAAAGGTGACATATATCATGCTATGAAAAAAAGTGATGATGGATTTGATGGATTTGGTGAGGCTTATTTTTCGACTATACATCAAGGTGATATAAAAGGTTGGAAAAAACATACTAAAATGACTTTAAATTTAGTTGTGCCAGTTGGTGAAATAGAGTTTGTGATATATGATGAAAATACAAAAGAATTTTTTAGTGTGAAAATATCTCAAGATAATTATCAAAGACTAACAGTTAAGCCAAATTTATGGATGGCATTTAGAGGTATGCAAGAAAATAGTATTTTGTTAAATTTAGCATCTATTGAGCATAATCCAGATGAAGCTAGTAATATTGAGATAAGTAAGATAAGTTATGAATGGTAAAAAGATAAGGTTGTCAAAGTCATCCATTTCTCAGAAAGAAAAAGATGCAGTTTTAAAAGTATTAGGCTCTGAATTTTTGGGTATGGGCGAAGAGGTTAAATTATTTGAAGATAAGATAAAAGAATATTTAGAAACTTCTATGGATGTAGTTTGCGTGAATACTGGGACTTCTGCTTTACATTTGGCTATTAGTGCATTGGATATTGGGGAAGGTGATGAAGTTTTAGTCCCATCATTGACCTATGTAGCTTCATATCAAGCAATAAGTGCAACAGGTGCTACTCCCATTTCATGTGAGATAAATCCAGATACACTTTTTATTGATATGGAAGATGCAAAGAAAAAAATCACTAAAAATACAAAAGCCATTATGCCTGTGCATTATGCTAGTAGTTCTAAAGGTATGGATAAAGTCTATAAGTTAGCAGATGAATTTAATATAAGAGTTATAGAAGATGCAGCACAAGCTTTTGGAAGTGTGAGAGATGAGAAAAAAATAGGTACATATGGGGATGTAATTTGTTTTAGTTTTGATGGTATAAAAAATATAACATCTGGAGAAGGTGGAGCAATTCTATCATCTGATATAGAATTTATTCAAAAAATAAAAGATGCTAGACTTTTAGGTGTAGAAAAAGATACTGAGAAAAGATTTAAAGGTCAAAGAAGTTGGGATTTTGATGTAAAAGAGCAAGGTTTTAGATATCACATGAGTAATATTATGGCATCTATTGGTATCGTACAATTAAATAGAGTAGACGAATTTAAATCAAAAAGACAACAGATAGCTAAAAAATATATTCATGGATTATCAAGTATTCAAGATATTTGTTTTTTAGATTTTGACTTTAATGAGGTATTACCTCATATATTTGTGATAAAAGCTAAAAAAAGAGAGAAACTAAGAGAGTATTTAATATCTAATAATATAGAATGCGGTATTCACTACAAGCCAAATCATCTGTTGTCAAAATATAAAATTGACATTAGCTTGCCAATTACTGAAAAAATATATGATGAGATATTAACATTGCCTTGTCATTTTGACTTAACAGAAGCAGAGCAAGATAAAGTGATACAAAAAGCAAGAGAGTTTTATGTGTAATCCTCCCAAAAATTAACACTCAGTAAAAGTAGAATTTTCTTATAATAAAAACATAAGGAGATTCAAATGAAGACAGCACGTAAATCAGATTCACAAATCATGCAAATACTGAGCCAAGCAG
>Ga0233448_1001634_pt1 | contig 18079 bp, 21 predicted proteins | sample SI_124_October20_2_FD_183015 | JGI IMG/M metagenome (GOLD analysis project Ga0233448, IMG submission 183015) | Seawater microbial communities from Saanich Inlet, British Columbia, Canada - SI_124_October2016_150_MG | ecosystem: Environmental > Aquatic > Marine > Inlet | place: Canada: British... | reverse complement strand
CTAAATATTTATGCAATAAAGATTAGTATATAATTATATTATGCAATACAGGGTATTGTCATAAATATTTTTTATTAAAAATTAATAAAATTAGGTTAAATTGCTTTGCAATTTAACAGAGTATCTATTTCAGTTCGTCCTTAAAATAAAACTTTCCCAGTAAATCAGGAGTAATAATGTGACAACGGTGACATTAAATGGTGAAAACATCAAATTAAATGGAAATTTACCAAAAATTGGTGATGAATTGCCTGAATTTGAATTAGTAGATAATAAATTAAATAGCTGTCATTTGGCTGATTTTCAGGGTAAAAAGAAATTATTGAACATTGTCCCAAGTATTGATACAGAAGTTTGTGCAAATTCTGCAAGAAAGTTTGAGGATGCAGTCCATGATAGAAATGATGTCATTATGTTGGTGGTATCATCCGATTTGCCTTTTGCTCAAAAGAGATTTTGTAGTGGAAAAGGTGTCGATCATGTTTTATTGCTTTCCATGATGAGATCTAAAGATTTTGCCAGATCCTATGGAATGTTGATAGAAGATGGCCCACTAGCGGGATTAACAGGGCGAGCGGTTATTGTGGCAGATGAAAATAATAAAGTGATTTATACTGAGTTAGTGTCCGAAATAACCAATGAGCCAGACTATGATAAAGCAATATCATTTTTAGAATAATTAAAGGTAAAGCGCAATAAATAACCACCCCATATTGCGCATATTTTTTGTTCTTATTCTTTGCTTATATAAATAGCTGTGTATCTTCTACACAATTATTTTTGTAGCAAAAAAGATGGATAAAAAAGCCAGTAAGGTAACGCGCAATAAATAAACTACCCATATTGCGCAGAAATTTTGTTTGCCTTTTTTGTTATAAAAATAGGTGTGTAGTCGTTCTACATAACTATTTTTGTGGCAAAGAAGACAGACAAAAGAGTTTTATGCCCTTTGGGTGCAAGTAAGATGGGTAGTTTATTTGTTGCGAGTTGCCTAAGATGGGTGGTTATTTATTGTGAGTTATCTAAATGTTAATTATTGAAAAATCAAGAAAAAATCGACAACAAGGTAGGCAGGTGGCAACACCTGATGCTCAATATACGACTGAAATTAGTGCTGATCTTTTACGAGATGATGAACCCGCATTGCCTGATGTTTCTGAATTGCAAGTGGTCAGACACTATACCCAGTTGTCACAAAAGAATTTTTCAATCGATACTCATTTTTATCCTTTAGGATCATGTACCATGAAATACAATCCTAAAGCTTGTAATACTTTGGCGACATTGCCTCAATTCCTTAATCGTCATCCGTTGTCAGGTGAAAATTTTGGCCAGGGAATTCTATCTTGTTTGTTTGATTTACAACAAATTTTGAAAAATATTACGGGTATGCAAGGGGTTTCATTGATTCCCGCCGCAGGTGCTCAAGGTGAGTTTGCTGGTGTGGCAATGATTCGAGCTTATCATGATGCACGAAATGATGCGCAAAGAAATGAAATTATTGTGCCTGATGCGGCTCATGGAACCAATCCTGCGTCAGCAGTCATGTGTGGTTATAAAGTTCGTGAAATACCGACCAATCAACAAGGTGATGTGGATATTGATGCGTTAAAAGCAGTGGTTGGTCATAAAACAGCAGGAATCATGCTGACTAATCCATCCACGTTTGGTGTATTTGAAACCAATATTAAACAAATTGCTGATATTGTACATTCTGCTGGTGGCTTATTGTATTACGATGGGGCTAACCTTAATGCTATTTTAGGTAAAGTTAGACCTGGCGATATGGGTTTTGATGTTATTCACATGAATTTACATAAAACATTTTCAACACCTCACGGTGGTGGTGGTCCTGGTGCTGGGCCTGTTGGTGTGGGTGAAAAATTATTGCCTTATTTACCCATTCCTGTGGTTGCTTATAAAAATGAAACCTATTATTGGGCCGATGAATCTGAATACCCAAATAGCATTGGTCGAATGTCAACCTTCATGGGAAATGTTGGTGTATTACTTCGAGCTTATATTTATGCTCGTTTACTGGGTGTTGATGGGATGCTTCGTGTGGCAGAGTATTCGACATTAAATGCAAATTACCTGATGTCTCGCTTAACAAAAGAAGGATTTGAAGCCGCATTTCCTGATAGAAAAGCAACTCATGAATTTATTATTACCTTAAAAGCATTGGCGAAACAAACGGGTGTTAATACCATGGATTTTGCCAAAAGATTATTGGATTATGGCTTTCATGCACCGACCACTTATTTCCCATTGGTTGTTCCTGAGTGCTTATTGATTGAACCGACAGAAACAGAAAATAAAGAAGAAATTGATGAATTTGTTGATGTCATGGTTAAGATTCGTCAGGAAATTTTGGATAATCCAGACTATGTTAAAAATGCACCTCATACGATGCCTGTGAAACGGCTTGATGATGTAAGGGCGGCCAGAGAACTTGATTTGGCCTGGAAATAAAATAATACACAACATAGTGCAGAAATTTTTCTCGTTTTTCTTTGTCACAAAAATAACCTTTACAATTTGCAAAAAAACTTTGTTCACAGGCAAGGCACGAAAACAAGCGTATAGTCGAACTATGCAACTGTTTGAGTAACGAAGCCTGTGGGTAAAATCGAGTAAATGTAAAGGTTATTTTTGAATCGTCCCTTAGTATGAATGATATTGCTCCATCATTACCGCTGGTTTCAGTTGTTGTTGCTACCTACGAGCTTGCAACTTTTCTGCCTGAAACCATCATCAGTATTTTCTCCCAATCCTATCCTTGTATTGAAATAATTATTATTGATGATGGTTCAACTGATAATACCCGTGAAATAATAAAGCCATTTTTAACGCCATCTTCATTTTTTAAATATTCTGGAAAGCCTGAGGTAACTACGCTATATCATTATCAGCAAAATAGAGGGATTGCCAATGCCAGAAATTTGGGGGCTAAATTATCTCAGGGGGAATTTATAATATTTTTGGATGCAGATGATTATTTATTGCCGTATGCTATCCAAAGTATGGTCAATCATTTTAATCAAAGTTCATCAAATGTTGCGTTGGTTTATACGGATATGATCGCATTAATAGAGCCAAAACATCAGACATCATTAAGGCAGGGCAAAGCATTGAGTGCTAAGCCCGATGCATTTTTAGAATTAATATCCTATAACCCTTTGATTCCAAGCACTACCATGATTCGAAGTCATATTTTTAAAAGCTTGAATGGCTTTGATGAAAATTTTGAACTGTCAGAAGATTATGAGCTGTGGTTTAGAATATTGCTTCATTATGATTTTAGTAAATTGGCTATACCCGCTGTGACCCATCGTTTTCATACCAACCAAGTGACTCAGAAAAAAGCAGGAAGAATAAGAAAAGTGGTTGATTTGGTTTGCTTGAAATATTTTTATAGTATTCCTTTTAGACAACTCTATTCCTCTATGGATGATATGGTATTTGTTCAATTCATTGATTCATGGGTCGATAAAATTCTGAAACGTGGGACACCTCCACTTGACACAGGATTAGAAATGCTCAGCTATTTGCAAAATATTGTATGGAGTTCTCAACGACAAAAAAAGATTGATCTCATACAGCATCAAATTCCATCATTTTTAAAGACTCATTTCAATTCCACATTAAGAATCAGTGAAAAAGATAAGGAAATGATTCGTATAAATAACAGGGTTTAATGTTGTGATAGTAGGTAATGGGCTAATTGCTAGGGCATTTAATAACTCCCTATATGAATTTAATCATGTCATAATATTTGCTTCTGGAGTGTCTAATTCTTCTTCAACCAATGATGCTGATTTTGATAGAGAACTTTCACTGTTGAAAAAATATCAATTCAGTAAAAAGAAGCTGATTTATTTTAGTACCAGTTCATTGTTTGACAAGGCATGTCAAAACAGTCCTTACATCAAGCATAAAATCAATATTGAAAAACAGATTCAAGCGTTGTTTAGCCGTTACATTATTTATCGCCTGCCTATTCTTGTCGGAAAATCGAGCAACCCTTACACGCTGACAAATTATTTGTACAATTCCATTAAATTAGGAAAGAAAATAGAGTTACAGGTTAATGCATGTCGGTATTTAATTGGTATTGATGATGTTGTAAAATTTGTCTACCAAACAAGTTCTGTCAATAATTTAATTGTTAATTTAAATTATGACAACAAACTCAATATGGTAAATATTGTTGCAATATTTGAGAAAATTATCGGTGTAAAAGCCAATGTTGTATTGGTAGATAAAGGTGATTGTTATACCGTCGATAATAGTTTATTCATCAGTTTTTTGACTAAAAACAATATTGTCCAGCAAGATTGTTGTACTGATGTTTTTAATATTATTAAAAAGTATTATGTATAAGGACGGATAGGAAATAACGTAGAACGGGCACGAAATAACTTCCCGTTCTTGGTTTCATATTTATTTTAAATTCAAATGATCTGATTGAATAAAAGCGTAGGAATAGTCACTCTATTCTGAGCTTTTGTGATTGAAGATCGTTTGAAGGTGAAGTGAAGATGGAATTAAGAACGGGAAGTTGTTTCGTGCCCGTTCCTTAAGGGAGGCGAAATAAATGTCAAAATTGTGCAGGATTTTTGTTCGCCTTTGAGGAGAAAAAATAGGCGTATAGTCGAACTATACAACTATTTTTGCAACAAAAAAGGTGGACAAAAAAACAAGCAAGTTGGATGTTTATTTATTGCGCATCCCCTTATTATGCCCTTTGGGTACAAGTAAGTTGGATGTTTATTGGTTACTGCCAAGGTCTGTGATAAGCACCATATGTTGTTTGTGAACCCTCTGATAATTTTTTCAAAGTGTCTAACCCTGTTTGGTCTGTGACATATTGTGCAGAATTTTTCATACATTGATCAATGGCTTGACGCCAGGTTTTGGCAACCTCTTTAACATAAGCGCTACTGCGTTGACGACCTTCAATTTTAATGGCTTTAATGCCCATTTCTTTAAGCTGGGGTAATAATTCTAGTGTATTTAAACTGGTGGGTTCTTCAAGTGCATAATAGGTTTTGTCTGCAACGTTAAAACGACCTTTACAAATGGTTGGATAACCTGCTGCTTCATCCTCTTTATAACAATCGACCAATAAGCCATTAAGACGAGATTCCAATCCATTTTGAGTGTTTTGCCATTCCACTGCATTGGCAGGAGAGCAAACCCCACAGGTGTTGGGTGACTGACCTGTGACGTAAGAGGATAAGAAGCAACGACCTTCTACCATTACGCATAAACTGCCAAAACCAAAAACTTCAATATCAACAGGGCTATTATTGGTAAGATGTTTAATTTGAGCCATTGATAATACACGAGGGATGACCGCTCTTTTAATACCAAAATTTTGATGATAAAAATTCAGTGACTCATAATTAGTGGCAGAGGCCTGTACCGATAAATGTCTGGCTAAATCAGGGTGATTTTCAGTGGCATAATCCAGTACGCCAATGTCTGCAACAATAATGGCATCTACTTTTAGACGAGCGCAGTTATCAATGGCTGTTTGCCAGATCTGCCAGGAATTTGGCTGAGGATAAGTGTTGATTGCCATGTAAATTTTGGCATGATGTTGATGTGCGTATTGAATGCCTTTAATGATTTGTTTTTCAGTGAAATTAAGTCCAGGGAAATGACGTGCATTGGTGGCATCTTTAAAGCCAATGTAAACTGCATCAGCACCATTATCAATGGCGGCTTTTAACATGGGAAAATTGCCTGCGGGACAAACTAATTCCATTGTTTTACTCCTCGTGATTTTAGTTCATTTTCAATGCCATTGAGTACCGCCCACTTTTTAGAGCACCAGTCAGGAGCTAATAGTAGTTGTTTGGGAGCTGTTCCCGTTACTCGGTGATATACGATATGATCAGGTGTCATTTCTATCAAGTCAGCTGCGATATGAATATATTCAAGCATACTTAATGGTTGGTATTCCCCTTGGCGCCATTGATTTGCCAATTGAGTCCCTTTGACAACATGTAAAGGATGAAGTTTTAAACCTTGTACACCATGATCTAGCACTCGTTGCAGACTAACTTTATTGTGTTGTTTGTTTTCTCCTGGTAAGCCGATGATCAAATGGGTACAAACAGGAATTTGACGTTGTTGTGCTTGTGTAATGACTTTTTGGTAATCTGCAAAATCACTGCCTCGATTCACTTTTTGTAATGTTTCATCAAATGTTGACTGGAGACCGAGTTCAAGCCAGACTTCAATACCTTGGTTCTGATATTTTTGTAATAAATCAAGCACTTCATTGGAAACGCAATCTGCACGAGTACCAACAGATAAGCCTATAATGTCTTTTTCTGCTAAAACTGTATCGTATTGTTTTTCAAGCTCACAAACATCAGCATAAGTATTGGTATAGGCCTGAAAATAAGCAATGTATTTTCTTGCCCCCGTTCTTTTGCGAATGACTTGTTTGCCTGCTTGAATTTGTAACGTGACATCGGGTATATTTCTGCCATTTGGACTGAAAGAAACATTGTTGCAAAAAGTGCAACCACCGTTGCCTTTTGTTCCGTCACGATTAGGACAGGTAAAGCCCGCATCAATGGCTATTTTGTGGACTTTATGTCCATAGCGTTGGGATAAATTACGTCCCATGGTATTAACGTAATGTGAAAGTGCCATGTATTTATTTTGATTATAAAAACTTTTATTTTCTCAGAATTAATCAATAAATAATTGATTTAGATCAAAGAAATGATATTAAATGCAGAGTAATCTTAATTTTTCATATCCATATACTAGTGAGAAACTATGTTCCCCGTAAAAAATCGTCAGTTGATTGCTGGCAATAACTTTGCTGTATTGCCCCGTTTTATCGGAAAGATAATTTCATTTCCACCTGACTTTATTCAACATAAAATATTTTTTAAAGCACTCAATTATTTTTTTGAATCTTACATCAAAGAAGGTGAATTAGCTTTTCTGGAAGGTAAGCGGGTGACCATTGTTGTTCATGATTTATTTTTAAAATTTAATATAACTTTATCCAATCAAACCATTCAAAATGCTGATCAAATTCATTCAGCAGATATAACCATTGCTGGAAATTGTTATGAATTATTGTTGCTGGCTTCAAAAAAAGAAGATGCTGATACTTTGTTTTTTGAACGCAGATTAACGATGGAAGGTAATACTGAATTGGGTTTATGCATCAAAAACTTTCTGGATTCAATTGAAATTGAAGAGCTAAAAATGGGGACATATATTGAGCCATTAATGAATAAAACCATCAGTGGATTTAACTTCATAAAATCATCTTCATAAAAATATAATTCAAAATGACAACTGCCATCAAAATATCACTAGGCCCTGTACTGTACTACTGGGAAAAATCAATGTTTTTTGATTTTTACCAAAAAGTTAAAAATTTGCCAGTAGATGTGGTCTATCTTGGCGAAACCGTGTGTTCAAAGCGCCGTGCTTTAAAGTTGGAGGAATGGCTTAAAATAGCGGAAGAGTTAACCGAAGCAGGTAAACAGGTAGTGTTGTCAACACTGACTTTAATTGAAGCCGAAGCTGAATTAAAAACATTAAAACGACTTTGTCAGCAAAATAACTTTATGGTAGAAGCCAATGATATGGCTGCCGTTCAATTATTGTCCAATAAAAAACCATTTGTTGCAGGTTCAGCAATCAATATTTACAACCCAAAAACCTTGTCTTTTCTAATGAAAAATGGAATGAAACGCTGGGTATTTCCTGTTGAATTATCAAAGCAGACAATCAGTGAATGTATTGCTGGTGTTACAGATGAACTGGAACTTGAAGTATTGGGTTATGGTAGAATACCACTGGCGTATTCTGCTCGATGTTTTACTGCCAGAGCACACAATGTGCCTAAAGATGATTGTCAGTTTTTATGTCTTGATGATATTCATGGAAAAAACCTGGCAACTCAGGAAGACCGAAGCTTTTTAACGATCAATGGTATTCAGACCCAATCTGCACAAGTGCTGAATCTTATTGATGAAATACCGTCAATGATTGAGTTGGGCGTTGATTATTTTCGTATCAGTCCTGACTACAAAAACATAACTTCTGTTGTTGATGTGGTGCATCAATGTATTCAACAGTCATGTAATCAAACCAATGAACAATTCGATCATCTTAAACAAACGGCTCCACATGGGTTTTGTAATGGTTTTTGGAAAAGCCAGGCGGGGTTGGAATTTTATCAGTAAATACCGTTTTGTTTAAGTTAACACGCAATAAATCCAATTTTAATTCTGTTGGAGTCATAACACCTGCTATTGTGATAAAATATTTAAATAGGTAAGGGATGGATGCTAAATAATTTCCCATTTTGAATTCCATCTTCTATCATATTTAAATGATCTTCAATCACAAAATCTTAATGTCTTAATTTAGAACGATTTCATCATTGGTTTTGTTCAATCAGTTCATTCAAATCTAGCATAAACCCAAAACGGTAAATTATTTCGTGCCTATCCTTGAACAAATAAATTTTGATTGAGTAATAAATTAATGTCACCATCAAACCGAACATTTTTAGCGCTCATGCTGATATTGGGCAGTGGTTTAATCATCTGGCTACAAACCTTAGTGGTTGGACAATCTATTCTACTGTTGAGAGTGTTGCATGTGGCATTGGGAATTGGTTTAGTTCCTTTTGTGGTGATGCCTTTTTTTATGCAACATCGTTGCTTATTGTTGGGTTCAAAAAGGAGTCTGTCAAAGTGGTCGGGGCTTGCGCTTGAATTTGTGTTTTATGCTCAAGTCGTGATTGGTTCATATTTGCTGTTATTTGCTAATTATGATGGTTTGCAAGACTCAGCTCAGTGGCTACACTTGAGAATAAGTCTTGTTTTAGTAACTTTTGTCATATTACATTTTATTTTAGTGAAAATTATACGAAAATAAAGTATTAAAATATGGCTTAAAGCTATGTCTAATTAACTTGTAAGGCGTTTCTGTTCGGACACTGTTAAAGGGACGATTCAAAATTAACCTTTACGTTTACTCGCACTAACGCATAAGATTCGATAAATCTCATCTAACCTTTTTTCCACAGGCTTCGTTACTCAAACAGTTGCATAGTTCGAGCTACACAACTATTTTTGCAACAAAAAAGGTGGATAAAAAGATTGCCCTTTGGGAACAAGTAAGTCGGATGTTTATTTATTGCGCATCCCCTAACTAGCCTCCTTAATCTACCCTCATTTTAAATTCAGGAAAAGCGCATTGTTTTAAATCTTTGATACTGTAATGCGTGTCTTTCCAGGTAATTCCATTCTCAAGAGTATATCGAATCGCTGAATTCCATAGAATCCAAATATCAATAAAGGGTGAAATAACCAGATAAATTGGGTTTTTAACATCAATGTCTGAAACATAAGCCAAATATTCATAACTAGCGAAGCGCATGATGACAATGAGAATGTTTAAAATTTGTGTTGTCCCATCAGTCATCAATATTGCCAACATTGGCCAGACGCTAAAGATTAAATGCATTGCTGTAAAAACAAGTGTGATTGTCCAGCTAAACATCATGGTGACGAAGGTGTGTTTTTCAAATCCTCGAACAAATCCATAGAGTGTTTTGTACCAGTCAACTTCAACAAAACCTCCACCCCAAAGAATGTCTTGTTTAGCACCACCCCATTTCATGATGAGTCCCAATAATGAATCATCACAAATACACATCTTAATGGCTTTATGCTCACCCACTTCTTTGTATTTAGAAGTTCTGACCATATTAAAAGGGCCACAACCAACCGTTGACTTACTTTGACCATTTCTGGCTTCCCACGGCTTGGATGTTTTAAAGCTGTCTAATGTTATTTCTGATTGGCATGTTTTTACCGATAGCGGGCAATCTTTTAAACTGAATGTGGTGGTTAGATGATCGAGATGATTTTCTTCCATATGTTCCACTGCTCGTGAAATGGTTGTTTCTTCTAAAATTGACCGATCATCGATGTAGAGTAAATAAGTGCCATTGGCTATTTTTGATCCAGCATAAAGGGCGTGACTTTTACCTAACCAATCTTTGGGTAAATGGGCGATTTTAATCGATTTCACCTGAGGGTGATCAATGGATTCCAAAATGGATGCGGTATTGTCCGTAGACCGATCATTGACAACAATGATTTCATAATTCTCATAACGTGTTTTTAACAGTGAATTGATGACTTTTTCAATGGTTTCTGCCTTATTCAATGTGGGTATGATGATAGAAACTAAAGGGGCATCTGCTTTTTTTCTACTGACAAAGGCAACATCTTTAATGTGTTTGATTTTACGAAATCCAATGAGGGCTTTTGAGTTGATATAAAATAATAATACAAAAGTGAAAATTGCTAAATAGGCTTCCATGATTAATTCCTGAAAAAGAAAATTGTTTTATAAATGATTAATTGGGTATTATAAAACTACAGTTTGACTCAGCTGTAAATTTGTTTCCGATCAAGTGTTATAAATCATGATATTAGTGGGAGAGAGGGGTGGTTGATGAAATTCCAGGTTGCTAGGAGGCTGTCCGAAAACTCATCTTTCCGCCAACTCTGTGTTAAAAATGGTCTCAAAATGCTCATTTACACACGTAAACTGTGCTTTTTCGACAATTTTATGCCTTGATTTGACAAAAATCTGAGTTCTCGGACAGCCTCCTAGTCTATTAATTTTTTAACCATGAAGACCATGAAGAAAAAACTTCAATATCTTCATGCCCTTCATGGTAGAAAAAAAATATTTATTTTTTTAAAAAATCAAAAACTCCAATCTGAAAACAATTTGTTTTTAAATGAGTCCAATTCTGATGTCACCGTCTGTTGGGTGGAATTGTCAGGAATTTCGGATACTTTTTTATCGAGTAAACAAAACTGCTGATTAAAATTAAGCAGGCGTTGTGATAAAACCTGTGCAATATTGAGGATGATTCTGGGAATGCATTGGTGACCACATTGCATTAAATTTTCAAAATTTTTCCAAGTGATTTCTCCAACTAAGACATCGGATTGAGCTATAACACTGGCGACCCTCGGGTTCTTACAAACCAATGCCATTTCACCAAAAGCCGCATGAGCATTTAATGTCGAAATTAATTGAACATCCTGCGGGGTATTTTTACACACTTTAATTTCGCCAGAATCAAGGATGAAAAAAGAGTGCCCCATTTCACCTTCATTGATAATGATTTCATCCATTGATAATGATTTCATCTGTTTTATATTCAATGGGATTGGCAATTTCAAAAAGATAATTCATTCCCTCGTCATCAATGTCTTTGAATAGTGGGACATTTTTATAATTTTCGATATTAAAATGGCTCATAATAAGTCCTTGTTTTTAAATGCCTCGCAGCACAGTTGTTTTTCCAACTCGACCAATGGCAATAATGAATGCGGCAGTACGATAAGATACCTTTTTAGATTTAGCCAACTGATGCACTTTATTAAATGCTTTTTGCATGATTAAATCTAATTCGGTACGGGTTTTTTCAAGAGTCCAGCTGAAATGTTGCATATTCTGTACCCATTCAAAATAGGAGCACGCCACGCCACCTGCGTTAGACAAAATATCTGGGACAACCAAAATATTACGCTGATTAAATATTTCATCTGCTTCAGGCATGGTGGGTCCGTTAGCGGCCTCAATGATAATTTTACAATTGATCTCATCGGCATTGTCTTTAGTGAAAACTTCACCCAATGCGGCAGGCATTAAAACATCACAATTTAAGCGCAACAATTCATCCTGAGTGATATTGTCCGCGCCAGGAAAATTGATGACTGTTTTATTATCTTTCATGTGTTGCATGAGTTTAGCAATATCTAAACCTTCCGAATTATAAATGCCACCGTTAATATCCGATACTGCCAGTGTTTTTCCACCTGACTCATCAATAAACTGGGCGGCGAATGAGGCTACGTTACCAAAACCTTGCATTACAAAAGTGGCATCTTGCATTGATCGATTCAAGGTTTTTAAAGCTTCTTCACAGATTAGCCAGCAACCTCGACCCGTAGCTTCTTCTCGACCATCAGCACCAAATAAATCCAATGGCTTTCCCGTTACAATGCCTGGGTTGAAACCGTGAATTTTAGAATACTCATCCATCATCCACGCCATTTCTCTGCCACTGGTATTAACATCAGGCGCAGGAATATCAACCGTTGGTCCTATGACATCATGTATTTGCTGGATAAATTTTCGTGTGACTCGTTCCAGTTCACTTTCGGATAACAAGCTAGGGTCACAATTAATACCCCCTTTAGCACCACCAAATGGCACATCGACCACGGCCGTTTTCCAAGTCATTAAAGAGGCAAGTGAATTGGCGTGATCCTCATCAACTGTAGGATGGAATCGTAGTCCACCTTTATAAGGACCTCTCGAATTATTATGTTGCATCCGAAAACCAGTAAAATTAGCCAGTTCTCCATTGTCGAGTTCAATACCAATTTTAACCTTAACTTCTCTTTGCGGTTGAATTAATAGGTGTTGAATGTGATCAGAAAGATCCATGGTCTGCATGGCTTTTTTCAAATAATAATTGGTGGCTTCAAATGCTTTCATAGTGATTAATCCTGTTATTTACTAAAGGATGAAAATTAAATAACTTGGACAGTATTGGTTTCAGATTTACGTTAGTTTCGATTGATCTGATTGAACAAAACCGAAGCACTAGTTGTTCTAATGCGAGGTTTTGTGATTGAATATCAATCGAAAATGACGTGAAGATGGAAGCAATATGTTCAAGTTATTTAATTTTCATTCCTAACCTGACCTGACCATAAGTATATAAGTAATTTTAAAAAATATTGGAAAATTAAATTGTTATCAATTAATAATGCGACTATTTTTTATATAGAGCAATTAGGAGAATTCAATGGATCCCAGAGAAGTCAATTCAGTAGAAGATGCTTGTCATATCGTTAAGGAACGACAACTAAGCCACATAAAAGTTGGACTGTTTGATGTTGATGGCGTGTTGCGTGGTAAATATATTTCAAAAGAAAAGTTTTTTTCGGCATTGGAAAATGGCTTTGGTTTTTGTGATGTTGTTTTAGGTTGGGATATCAAAGATCAGTTGGTTGATAACTTAAAATATACAGGATGGCATACAGGATACCCTGATGCCAGTGTTAGAATTATTCCTGAAAGTTGCCGTGAATTGCCGTTTGAAGACAATGGTTTATTTTTCTTGTGTGAATTTACGGGTGAAGCTCAACAAATTTGTCCAAGACAAACATTGCATCGGGTATTGAATAAAGCAAAAGACATGGGGTTTGAAGCCATGTGTTCTTTTGAATATGAGTTTTTTGTATTTGATGAAACAGCGCAGTCCATTAGAGAAAAACAATTTAAAAACTTAAGCTCGATTCAACCCAGTGATTTTGGTTACTCAGTCATTAGAAACTCTGTTGAAACTGAATTTTATCAGGATTTATTAGAGCTTGCAGAAGTGATGGATTTCGGTCTTGAAGGCTTGCATGAAGAGACGGGACCTGGAGTTTTAGAAGCTGCTATTACTTATGATACGGCATCCTCTTCGGCTGATAAGGCCGCAATGTTTAAAACATTCTCAAAAATAATGGCACAACGCCAGCAGAGAATGATTACCTTTATGGCAAAATGGTCGCCTGATTATCCAGGGCAAAGTGGTCATATCCACATTTCACTAAAAGACCTTAACGGTAAACCATTATTTTTTGATGAGACGAAAGAAAATAACATGAGTGATTTAATGCGACATTTTGTGGCAGGTCAGCAAAAACTCATGCCAGAATTATTATCCATGGTTGCTCCTACAATTAATTCGTATAAACGTTTGATTCCTGGTTTTTGGGCACCGACCGAAGCCAGTTTGGGTATTGATAATCGAACCTGTGCATTGCGAGTCATTACGGGCAGTGAAAAAGCGCAACGGGTTGAATATCGAATCGCAGCAGCGGATGCCAATCCATACATCATATTGTCTGCTGTGATTGCATCAGGTCTGTGGGGAATTGAAAATAAAGCTGAACCACAACATATTGTAAAAGGCAATGCGTATGATCAAACACTTCCTCCACAATTAAAACTACCTACTGGGTTATGGGATGCCGCACAACAATTAAAAAAATCCAGTATGGCAAGAGACTACTTCGGCGATGCTTTTGTCGATCACTTTGCGGTAACTCGTGAATGGGAAGAGCAAGAATATAGAAAGCATATTTCTGAATGGGAACTGGAACGTTATTTTGAGAACATTTGAATAAAATGCCAGAAGTTAAAACCACTGTTAATCATTCCGTTAGATTTGGTTTTGCACCAAAGCTGACCTTGTTTACCTCTATCATTGTGATGATTTCTATCATATTGATGACAGTTTTTACCTATTTGCAGGCTGAACACCAGCTTATTCAAGGTTTATCGGTACAACTCAGTAGTATTGCCGATCAACCGCGGCACTCATTGATGCCGAAAGTCATGATAATATTTTTTATGATGCCGAAACAGGGCTGGATGGTGAAGAAGACTTTAATGCCATCAAAAAACAGTTGATTGCTGTTCGTGATTACAATGAAATGCCACATCACAATGGACTCAGTCCCATCTATACACTGCGTAAATCTGCTGATTTTGATGACAATGCTTTACTTGAATTCATCGTCATGTCAGATCCTAATGACCAAGGTCAATGGTTTACAGGAGCGACTTATCCATTATTGCCATTTCAAAAAGAAGTCTTGGCTGGAAAAGTTAAAATAACTGAAATCTATCGTGATAATGAAGGTGCTTGGTTAACCGCTGCCGCTCCAATTTTTGGTTCAGACCGTGAAGTGGTTGCCATTCTACAAGTGGATCGACGCGTTGATTTTGTGTTTGAACAGATTAATGATTTAAGGCTACTTTATTTAGAAGCTGGTTTAATCAGTTTGCTGATCGGTGTAATGATGGCGTGGTATTTTGGTTGGTTGACAACCCGACCCATTAAACTATTAACCGAAGCAGTTTTGGCATTTGGTCAAAATAAAATGGATTATCGTATTACCCAGCAAAGAGCTGATGAGCTGGGTATTGTCTTTAGTCGTTTTAATGAAATGGCCGACAACATCGAAGAAAAAGAGCAAGAGCTTATTCAAGCCAATGCTGTTTCAGAGCAAGCCAGAGAAAAAGCCGTTGCTGCATCGAAAGCAAAAAGTGAATTTTTAGCTGTGATGAGCCATGAAATAAGAACACCCATGAATGGTATTTTAGGCATGATTCAAGTGCTTGAAAATACAAAAATGGACAATACTCAAAACCGATATGTTGAAACCATTCATCGTTCTGCCACCGCCTTATTAACCATTCTCAATGATATTCTTGATTTTTCAAAGGTTGAGGCTGGCAAGCTGGAGCTAGATTTTCATGATTTTAATCTGGAAAATAATTGTTTTGATGTCGTTGCTTTACTAACCCCTAAAGCCCAAGAAAAAAATATTTTAATTCATTTGCAATATGACAATGAATGTCCTCGAATGATTCGATGTGATTCTGCAAGAATCAGGCAAATATTATTAAATTTAACAGGCAATGCAGTTAAGTTTACTGATGAGGGATGTGTCACCATAGATGTGAAAATTGTGCAACAAGATGGATTAAAACAGCTGTTAGTCACAATTAAAGACACGGGTATTGGCATTACTCAACAGCAGCAAGACCGTTTATTTAAGGCATTTTCTCAAGCAGATGCCAGTATGAATCGAAAATATGGTGGTACAGGACTGGGGCTAGCCATTTGTCAGCGACTGGTTGAGCTGATGCAAGGTGATATTGGCGTCACCAGTGAGGAAGGAAAAGGTTCAACTTTTTGGTTTAAAATACCTTTGATCTTAGCCGAAGAAACAGATCCTGAAGTAACTCCCTTACCTTGTTATGATGACTGTCATATCATGGTGTTGGATCAAAATTTAATTCGTTCCAATATTTTTCATAATAAAATCCAGTCTTTGGGTGTTGTGGCCAGTTATTATGAGAATGCCGAAGCAGTTATTGCCTGTTTGACCACGCAACCTTATTGTTCAATGTTAATCATCTATCATGATCTGCCTGAACAGGATATCAGGAAAATAATTCAGTTTATTAAATCACGACCAGAATTTAAAAAACTGATTATTGTTGTAATGATTTTGATGGAGGTTCCCACATATTATGATGATTTACTTGATGGATTGAATCATGACTTTCTTAAATCTCATATGACACGAGAAACATTGTCAGTGGTACTTAGAAAAGTATTATTGGGTTCTTCTGAGGATACCGTTGTACAATTAATTGAAAAAGATGATTTTTCAAATAAAAGGGTGCTGTTGGTTGAAGATAATCTTGCCAATCAAATGGTTGCGACGGCATTGATTAAATCTTTTGGTGCCACTGTAGACGTTGCTGGCGATGGTGAGCAGGCTGTATTAATGTGGAAACAGCAAGATGACGAAAAACGATATGATTTAATCATCATGGACTGTTAAATGCCCATAAAAGATGGTTACGAGGCCACGCGTGATATTCGTCAGGAAAAAGACGGTAAAGATGTTCCCATTATTGCCTTAACGGCCAATGTTTTTGTTGAAGATAAAAAAGTATGTGTAGATGTGGGCATGACTGCTTATTATGAAAAACCCTATAACAAAGAAATATTTAATGAAATTTTAAGTGGTCAGTATCGCTCCAGCTCTTTACTCCATAATATTGAAAAAAACCAACAACTATCCGACAAAAAACATCCTTTTAAAATACTAATTGTTGATGACAACAAAATTAATTTACTGGTTATTGAAGCAATGTTAAAACCACTGAATACTGAGTTAGAATTAGCCGTCAATGGGGTTGATGCAGTAGCAAAAAACAGAATGACTCAGTTTGATGTGATTTTAATGGATTGCCAAATGCCCGAAATGGATGGTTATGAAGCCACCAGTGTGATCCGACAAGCTGAAATAAAAACAGGGAGTCATGTGCCAATTATTGCATTAACGGCCAACAGTGGTGAAGAGTATAAAAAACGGTGTTTGGATTCAGGGATGGATGCTTTTGTTGCCAAACCCGTGCTGTTAGATGAATTGATGGCGGCCTTGAGCAGTTGGTTGGATGAATTTGATGAGAGAATGTATTTATCGTAGTAATCTGCTTTGTAATAATGTTTGCATGTCTCTACGTTCATCAACAATACCGAATATAATGACTTCTAATTTATCAATTTGGTAAATGATTCGATAAGGGGAAGCGAAATAAATAAATGTCCAAATTGCGCAGGATTTTTGTTCGCCTTTGAGGCGCAAAAATAGGCGTATAGTCGAACTATACAACTATTTTTGCAACAAAAAAGGCGGACAAAAAAACAAGCTAGTTGGATAATTATTTATTGCGCATCCCCTAAGGTTTAAAAAATATCTCACGGAAATTTTTAACCCCAATATCTCTTAATTCTTCAGGTATGTGTCCACGTTGAGGATTCGAGCTTAGCTTATTAATCATTGTCTCGATAGACTCAATGACATAGCATTGCTCTTTCAACTGAATCGGTTGCACGTATATAGTCAAATAATTCTTCGATATCAACAATGGCAGATTGTGCCATAATAATTGAGTATCTCATACCTTATTTTTCCAAGTTGAATTTTTTTTCAATTCAGTAAAAGCCTGTTTTGCTGGTTTGGTTTTTCCTAGCTCAATTTCTTGCTGACCCAATGCTAATATTTTTAATAAAGCCAATGTTTCCTGGTTTTTTTCATAGCCTTTTAAATCTTGAAGTATTGCTTTGGCTTCTCCATTTTGAGTAATGATAATGGCTGATTGATTGGCCGATAGGTCTCTGATTATTTTTGCAGTATTGGTTTTTAAATAGCTGATTGATTTGACTTGTTCGGATAATTTCATGGTAAAGTCCTCTAAAAAATCACATTGATATAGTTTGAACATGATGCCCTAACGGGCAAATATTCTGCGAATGGTATATTTTTTACCATGAAGCACATGAAGACAATGAAGAAAAAACTTCAATATCTTCATGCACTTCATGGTGAAAATAAAAAACACCAAT
>Ga0233448_1001618_pt1 | contig 18256 bp, 17 predicted proteins | sample SI_124_October20_2_FD_183015 | JGI IMG/M metagenome (GOLD analysis project Ga0233448, IMG submission 183015) | Seawater microbial communities from Saanich Inlet, British Columbia, Canada - SI_124_October2016_150_MG | ecosystem: Environmental > Aquatic > Marine > Inlet | place: Canada: British... | reverse complement strand
TATTTGGTTTATTTCTTGTTCTTTTCTATCTAATTCTTGCTTTTTTTCTTCTAAATAGTGGGTTATTTTTTGAGGATTTGTTGCATTAAAGTGTTTTTTAGCTCCTTTTAGGACGTGAGTTACTAGGCCTTTTGTCATTAATTGTTCGAGTTTGTCGTAGACGTGAACTCTGTATATATTTGTTCTTTTACCTATTTCATAAGCACTTGATGAGCCTGATTTTAGAAGATCTAGGTATATTTTGATCTCATTGTCTGTTAAGCCTATTTCTTTGAGAGCTTTTGTGTCCATGTTATTGTGGTGTTTTGCTAGTTTTTAAAGGTTTCGTACTGATTTGGTACGACAAGGTTTTAATTAGTCGTTCAGACTACTAGCTAGTAAGAAAAAGAAAAAGAATCTGGGTGGTTCAAAAAATGAGGTGTAATAAAATGTGTTCAAAAAAATGTAAAGGTTGGTTAAAGTGTAAAAAGCTTGCTGAAAAAGTTTTAGAGGAGTGTATTAAAAAAGCGGTTGGTGGATTAGTTTTAGCGATAGTATTAGGATTTAGTTTAAAGTTACTTTTGGCGGTTCCTGCGTTTTCAATTGGAGCTGCAATGAGTAAGGTAGTATCATCAAAGATGATTGGAGGAGAATAAAATGGTAGATGAAATAGAAAATTTAGAACAAAAATTAAATACAGAATATAAGATAGTTTCAGATGGTAAAGAAACTGCAACTAACTATCTTCTTTTTAAAGATGTAAATGTTGTAAAGAAGACTCAAAGATATGGGTTTTTGAAACTTAGAAAAAGAGATATTGAAGTAGAAGAAGTTGTTTGGAGATTTGTTCCTTCAAGATCTAATTATAGTGATATTTATAGTAGAGAAGATTGTACTCCATTGGATCAATATAGTTCATTAGGTGAATATTTGTGGTCTTTTGATGGACAAGAACATTTTGATAAGGGGATTTTATCTTTTGTTGATAAGTATTCGAGTATTGATGATTATTTTGATTTTTTAAAGCAACAAGGAATTGAGAGAAATCAAAAAAAGAGAGAAAAAAGTATTCAAGCTAATCAGAACAAAGGTAGTTTAGAAAATATTATGGCTAGAAGAAAATCTGAAAATGAAAATGTATTGGCTCTTGAAGATCAAAGAGAAAAAGAGTACCAAGGAGCTATAAGTATCTCTAAATTGGATGAATTAAAAGGTGCTTTAGATGTTTGTGAAGATGGTTCAATAGATAGGTGTATTGGTTATGAGAATAACTAATTTTTTTTCTTAAATTTTCAAACTAGTAACCTTACTAACGCCTTCTTTCATACTAACACCAAATAAGGTGTCTGCTTCTGAGATTACGGCGTCGTTGTGTGAAATTACGATGTATTGTGCTTTGTCTACGTAGTCTCTAATTAATTTTGCAAGTGTTTGTGCGTTGTGTTTATCTAGGGCTGCGTCAATTTCGTCTAAGATGTAGAATGATGCCGGTTGGTATTCTTGGATTGCAAAGATGAATGATAAGGCAGTCATGGTTTTTTCTCCTCCTGAGAGAGATTTTATATCCATGAATCTATTTCCAGTTAATTTCACTTTAATTGCAAGACCACCTTCAAAGGGTTTGTCTGGATTTTCTAGTTCAAGGTATGCTTTTCCTTTGCTAAATAAGTTAATGAAAATTCTTTGGAAGTTTTCATTTGCATGATCGAATGTTTTCATGAAATGATCTTTCTTTTTTGTTTCAATTTCGTTCATTAGAGTTAGAACGTCAGTTTGTTCTTTAAGAAGGCCTTCACGTTTTTCAACTAATTCGTTGTATTGTTTTTCTACTTCTTCGTAGATTTCAAGTGCTTTCATGTTTACTGCTGACATTTGTCCTAGCATTACTTCAAATTTAGCAATTTGTTTTTTACATTCTTCAACTGATTTATCTTTTAGAATTTCATGTTCTTTGTATCTTTCGAACTCTTCTTCAAAACCTGCCATTCTTGCTTTTATTTCAGCGTTTTTTAATGACATTAAATTTAGTTCTCTTTCTGTGGTTCTCGAATTTTCTCTAATTGTTTCTATTTCGTTATCAAATTTAGAGTTTGAACTTGATAGTTGTTCTCTATTATTGAATAATTCTTTATATTTTGAGTAGAATTCTTTACTTGCTGCTTCTTTAATTTCTAATTCTTTTTGTGATTTTTCGATGTTTGATGATAAGGTTTCTATTTCTTTTTTGAATTCTTCTTCTTCTTTAAGATGTTGTTTGATGATCTCTTTGATTTTTTCTTTTTCTGGAGCTATTAGTTGTTCTACATTTGATGATGAATTTTTTAGGTCGCTTTCATGTCTTACGATATCTTCTTTGATTTTTTGTTTACTTTCTTCAAAGGCACTAAGTTGCGCTAACAATCTTGGATTTCTTAATTCGTTAGCTGCTGTTCGAAGCATTGCTTTTTTAGATTTTAATCCTGCTAATTCTCGATTGATGTTACTTACTTTGAATTGTACTTGTCTTAGTTCATCATCTACTTCTTTTAATTTATCCTTGAGTTCTTTTTTGATGCTGTTTGTAGCATCTAAATCACCGCTTTCTAAATGAAGTGATTTTTCGATTTTGATAATTTCTCCTTCTAGTTCTGCTTTTAGTTTTCGAAGTGAATCTATTTCTAGTTGATTTTCATCTCTGTTTGATTTGATGTTTGATATTATTCCTTGAGCTTGTGAAAGTTGTCCTTCAATTCTTTCTAATTCTTCTAGTGAATCTTGTTCTTGAAAGCCACTTGCGTTTCTGTTTGATCTGAATCCTCCTTTCATAACTCCGCTAGCTTCTGCGATGTTACCATCTAAGGTTGTCATTTTGATTTTTCCAATACCTACTTTTCTAGCTATATCAATATCATCAACAATTAGAGTTGTTCCAAATACGTAATTGAATGCTTTTTTAAATTGAGGTTTGAAATTAATTAAATTAATTGCAAAATTGTGAACGCCATTTTGTTTTAGAAATTTTTTGTGTTCAGAATTAACTTCACTGTATCTAACTTTGTTTAGAGGAATAAATGCTGCTGTTCCTAATTTATTTGATTTTAAGTATTTGATACATTCACTTGCTGTTCTATCATCGTCAACTATTAAATTTTGCATTCTTGCGCCTGCTGCGCTTTGAAGTGCTTGTGAGTATTGTTTTTTTACTTGACCTAATTGAGCTACTGTTCCGTAGACTCCATTAAATTTCTTTTTATTTTCTAAAATGCTTTTTACTGCGTGATTTCCAGCAATTGTTGCTTTAATGGACATGGCTTTCGCGTTTAATTTTGCATGTCTTTCTTCTAATTCAACTAGATTTCTTCTTGCGTTTGCTGTTTGTGATGCAAATGAGGAGTCATTGTCAAGACATTTGTTTAATTTTAGGGTTGCATTTTTAAAATTAGTTTTTAGTTGTGTTAATTGTTTGATTTGATCTTTATTTTCTCCTTCAACTTCTTTTACTTTTAAAATTCTTTGATCAATAGTTTCAATTTGATATTCTAATTTGTCTTTTTCTCTTAATAGTTCTTGTTGATTTGCTCTGATACTTTGAACTTCTTCTTGTTTTTGATCTATTTCTTTATCTTTGTTTTCAAGATCTTCTTCAACTTGTGCTGAACTTTCGATTTTATGTTTCTTTTTAAACTCAGTTAGTTTTTGATTAATATCTTTAAATTCATTTTTCTTTTTATCAATGTTGGATCTTAACTCATTTGATTGTGTTGAAGCGTTTATTGTTTTTTGTTCTAATTCTTCAAGTTCTAAATTAAATTGATCATTTCTTTGTTTGATTTTTGCAATTTCCTCTTTGAGGGTTGAAACTCTTGTTCTTTCTTTTGCTAAATTTATTTTTAAATCTTCAATAACTTTGTGAATTCTTACTTGTTCTTTTTCTCCTTTTTGTTCAATTTCATTATTGATTTTGGAGATTTCATTTTTGTTTTTGTGGATTTGTTCTTTTAATGTATTAACTTTTTCTTGTGATTTAGTTATTTTTTCTTGATATTTTTGATGTTTTTCTAAATGTGTTTCTTGTTCTTTTTGTAATTGTGAAATTCTTAGATGTAAGTATGTTGCTTTATTTGAGTCTACTTGATCTTTTAATTCTTTGAATTTTAGAGCTTGGTCTCTATCTTTTTTTAGTTCTTTTAGATATGTTTTTCTTTCTTTTAAAATAATTTGAGCGTTGTTTAATTTATCATCTACTTTATTTAATTCGTTAGTTGCTTTGTGTTTTTTATCTTCGTAAATTGATACATCACTAATTTGTTCAATTATTCTTCGTCTTTCTAAGGGTGACATTGAAACAAATCTTGTAATATCTCCTTGCAAAATGATATTGTAGCCATTTGGATTTATTCTAGCTGATGACATAGTATCAATGATTTCTGTCCTAGTTCTTTTTTTACCATTGATTCTATAGATACTGCTACCTGATTTTGTTATTGTTCTTCCAATTACTATCTCTTTTTCATCTATTGGAAATATTTTACTTTCATTACAAAAAGAAATTTCAACTGTTCCACTGGTGTGAGGTTTTTTACTTTTTCCACCGTTAAAAATTAAGTTAGCTGCTTTTTCAGCTCTCATGGATTTTGCGCTAATTCTTCCTAATACAAAACATAGAGCATCTCCAATGTTAGATTTTCCTGAACCATTTGGTCCTAGAATACAATTAAAATTTTCATCAAAAGGAATATGAGTTTTGTTTGCAAAACTTTTAAACCCGTGAATTGTTATATAATTAATTTTAGTCATGAATTAGCCTCTTTTATATGTAGGGAAATAAAGTTTGTTGTTTATAAAAGTTACGATAATCAATATTTCAAAATTGTTAATTTAGGATTGAAAATTATTAATTTAGATTGTTATTGATGTAAGAAAATTGTGCAAACAAGTCTTGCGAATTAAAAAGATTTAATCACCGAAGTGAACTGGCCAGCTTTTCTAAGCTAAACTTTTCATATTTACGCACTTGTTTGCTTTTTTTGTAAATTGGTGATGTTATTTAATAATTTCTTACTACTGCTTATGTGTGAAATTCATGTTTGTTTGTTAAATTACTTGTTAGCTATATAGTTATATGTTAAACATTAAGCAAAGGATATTAATCTTGTTTAATAGATATATTTTAAAATGTCAATTGGTTTAGATAGATCTAGGTATGATCGTAAAGTTAAGGATCTTATTAAGAGGGGTTTAGTTAATAATATTGATTATGAAAATATTTCTAATGGTAGGGTTAATATTAGAATTCCAAGATTAAATATCCCTCATTTTAGATTTGATCCATTTGAGACTGGTGGAGTTGGTCAGGGAGATGGGGATGTTGAGGGCGAAATTGATGGGAAAGAAGTTCATGAAGATAATATGATTAGTGTTGATCAAGATTTAGAAGAGTTGGTTGATTTTTTTATTGATGAGATGTGTTTACCTAATTTAGTACCTAATCCTAAAATTGTTGATAGCAAGATTAAGTATACAAATTTTAGTAGAAGAGGGAGTAATCGTCATTTTAGAAGATCTTTTAAGGATGCATTGAGGAGAGAAATTTCTAGTGGCACTTATAGGCCTAATAAGCCAGTAATAGTTGAAAAACCTGACTTTTGGTATAGAAATCAGAAGATCATTGATGAACCTCAATTTGATGCTTCTATTGTTTATTTAATGGATACTTCTGTTTCGATGGGTGAGATTGAGAAAAAAATTGTAAGAACAAAAATATTTTGGCTTAGTTCAATTTTAAAAAGGTTATATCAAAAATCTATTGGAAGTTGTAATTTTAATGAGAGGTTTGTTATTCATTCTCATTTTGCTAGAGAAGTTGATGAAGATAAATTTTATAATACGACACTTACTGGGGGTACTTTTCTTTATTCTGGTCTTGGATATGCGTCAAGTATTATTAATGAGGAAATTCAAAAAGGAGTAAGAAATACTTATTTATTTCAATTTTCAGATGGAGATATAAACTCTCAAAAGGATCATTGGTTTGCAAGTCAAATGATTGATAGGATTTGTAATAATGTTAATTTATATGGATATACTCAAGTTAGAAACCAACCGGATGTATATGGTAGGCTTCTTTATGGACCGCATGAATCAAATGAAGGGTTGATGGGGAAAATTCAAAGGGATTTACCTGGTCTAATTCAGGATGACAAAATTAGGATGTTTTATATTTATGATGATGATGGAATTGAGATTTTGGATGGTGTTTATGAATTTTTGAGATGATTTTAATTTTCTTCTTCTTTTTTCACATAATAAAATCCACTAAGAGCAATTGCTAAAATGAAGAAAAGTGCGTATTCATCCCATTCTGGTACTATTGGGATTGCAGCTGCACTTTTTCCTGTTGCGTTGAATTTTTTCAACCAAATATCGTCTTGAGATGATATGCCGAATTGATATTGCCCAACTCCAACCATATAAAGCCCATCCCCTTCAATGAATAATAAATCGTGAATATTGTCTGATGTTGCAAAGTTTGGTGTTACATAATCTGAGGTAAATGTTTTATTCCAATCTGATTCTTCAATTCCAGATGTGTTGAAATTTTTTATAGCTATGTCGATTCCTGAGTTTGGAGATCCGGTATCAAATTCATTGTTAAATAAACCTGAGACATATATCTCATCTGTGTTATCTATTGCAATTACAGTTCCTTTATCTTCAACAAATTCACCACTGTTTTTTCCTCTAAATGTTTTATTCCAATTAGAATCTTCTGTTCCTGTTGATGAAAACTTTTTTATTGTCCAAGCTGTAATATTTTTTGTTCCATTATCAAATGTTTGACTACCTGTTATGTATACATTATCTGTTGAATCAATTGCTAATTTTCCCGCTGTATGTGATGAGGTTGTAGTGTTTTCTAATGTTGCATTTTGTTCCCAAATTTGAGTTCCATCAGTTCCATTTATTTTCATTAATTTTAGAAATGTAATTGCATTTCCTTCATCGTAGTCTGTTCCTAATAATAATAAATGTCCTTCTGAGTCTATTTCCAATGATTCTGCTGTTCCATAACATGAACCTAGAGCGCAAGTTGTTGATTCGTTAAAGTGCCAATCTTTGTTACCATTTTTATCAAATTTTATTATGGTTATATTTCTTGGGATATTTGCAAATGCAGTGTCTGGGTCATTTATTCCTAATACATATATATTATCTGATGAATCAATGGCAATACTTTTTGCTTTTGTATTCGATGCATTTCCAGAATAAAGTGTTTTGTTCCATCCAGTTAAATTTTCTGATGAATTTGAATCATATTTTTTTATTATCCAACTAAAATAAGTAAATGAATCATCATCTGCTCCTTGTCCAACTACATATACTGAATTTTCACTATCGATTGCAATATCATAAAATGTGTCGGTTGCAGATACTCCTGAATTTAGTGAATATGAAAAGTTCCATGATTGGTTTGAAGTTCCTGAATTGTTGAAACTTAAAACCCATGCATCTGAACCTGTATTTAATCCTGATTGATTTCCTCCTACTCCTGCCATAAATATATTGCCATTTGAATCTGCTGCTGCGCCATACATTACATCGTTGCTTCCTGAAGTTAATCCTTCGAATGTTTTATTCCATCCATCAGTTATTTCATTACCGTCAGCTAGAGTGAAATTTGATAGAGCTATGATAGTTATAATTAAAAACATAGATGTAACTAATTTTAACTTTTGCAATATACCACCTTTTTATGGTATTATTATTTTGTAGTTTTGTTTATAAATGTATCTGTTTTGTTGTTTTTGTCCTTTTGTGAGGATAAGAAAACTTTAAAAGTTGAAGGCTTTGTTTTTTATTTAGGGTGGTATTGGTTGTTAAATAAAACTTTTTTACATATTCCAAAAGTTAGTGAGGGGTTTGTTAATAAATTGAATTCTCTTTTTTTTATTTTATGTGCACGTGCCGGAGTGGTCAAATTTTAGTGGGAATTGTTTTTCTTCATTAATAGACTAGACGGGATGGACTCAAGGTATTTGAGTGATGAGTGCTAAAATTTAGTGCGATGAAACGACCAATTATAAGTCATCCATTGGCTTAGTGCCTACGCAGGTTCGAAAAATTCTCGGAAACCCTGCCGTGCACATATTTTTTTGTTAAAATATTTGTTTATAAGTACAACTAATTATTTTTATAATATGAAAACATTTATAAACTATTAAAATGTTTGACATATTAGATAGAGGTTGTTATGGTGAATAAAAGAAGGAATAAAGATTTGTCTAATAGAGTTGTTTTTATGGCAATATTGCTTGTTGTTTTAGTTAGTGTTGCTTCTATCGGAGTTTATTACAATTTTTTAAACAATTATAATTCTAATCTTAGTGATGGAGAAAATATTTTTAATAATGATAATCAAATAAATGGAAAGGTTTCAATTCAAATTGTTAAAAATGAAGGCAAGACAATTAGTGATGAGAATGTTAATTTAAATCAAAATTTTGAGGGATAAAAAATATGAGCGATGTTTCAAATAAAACAATAGTTGGATTATTAATGGTTGCATTAGTAATAACAGTTATTGGAACTATAGTTAGTGTAGGTAAAATGAACACTTTAAATAGTGGTTATTTGGATTTAACTGGAGCTGCAACTTCAGCTTCAGGAACAACAACTTTACAAGTTGATTCTAATACTGCAATCGTTGGAGTTGTGACTAGTCTTGATTTTGGAAATGGATTTATTAATGCGACTGCATCAAATTGTATTTTAGATACTGAAGGAACTAGGCAAAGTAATGTAAGTTGTGTTGGTTTTAATAATTTATCACAAGGATTTTTAATTGAGAATACCGGGAATTCCAATATTTCTTTAAATATGAGTTGTTCAGGTAATTGTAGTGCTGCTGAATTTATAGGCGGAACTAATCCTAGTTTTACATATAAGGTCACTTCAGCTAATACAGCTAATGACCAATCTGGACAGAGTAGCTCTAACGACACAGGAGTTTCATGTGAAGAAGGATGGCATAATTCTACTTATTCTGAAATTGGTCAACTTGATGTTTCTACTTATTATATTTGTGGAGATGCAACGACATTTAATTTTTCATATGGGGATCTTGTAGATGCTGTTGTGATTGATTTTAATGTTACGGTCCCAGAAGATGCTAATCAGACAGATAGTCAATTGAATGCTACATTTACATTTGCTGCAGCATCCACATAGGTTATATTTAAAAATGAAAAAGCGAATCTTTTTTTTTATTATTGTTTTAATTATAGTTTTTAGTTCGTTTTCTTTAGCTTTATCTATATCGGGAAAGCCATTATCTAAGGTTCTGTTTGTTCCAGGTCAAGAAATTGTTAATGAGTATACAGTTAGGGATACAAGAGGAAATATTGAGATGAATTTAAATGGAGATAAAAAATTATTGAAATTTATTTCTATTAAAGAAGTTAGCAAGAACAAATTTTTACTTAATATTAAATTTCCTAAAGTTATTAATGTTGAACCTGGCATTTATCGAATGGGAGTATATGCTCAGGAGAAAAGTGGTTCTGACGGGGCAGTGGGAGTAAGTTTAGGTGTTGAAAAGGTTATTTTTATTCATGTTTATTCTAAAGAAAAAAATATTGAAGCTAGCTTAAATGCTCCAAGTGTTAACATTGGGGATGATATGGAAATTGATTTGAATGTTGAGAGTAGAACTTATAGTGATATTTCAAATGTCAAGGCTAAAGTTAAAATAATGGATAGTAGTGGTGGTTTAATTGCTAATTTAGATAGTGGGAGTTTAAAGCTTGATAGTTTAGGTGAGATTTCTTTTAAAATTCCCTTTAATAGTGAAAATTTAGTTCAAGGAAATTATTTGGCTGTTGCTGATGTTAGTTATGATGAATTGAAGGTTCAAGTTAATGATAGTTTTGATGTTGGAAAATTGGATTTGAAGTTAGTTAATTATCCTAGACAAATTCCTAAAGGTTTTGCTCAAGTTGATATCGATGTTAAAAATAATTGGGGAAATTCTTTAAATAATGTTTATGCAAAATTAGTTGTTGATGGAAAGGAAATATTTCAAACGCCCACAATAAATCTTGGAGCTTGGGAACAAGGAAAATTGAGTGCGATTGGTAATTTTGATTTTCCTTATGGAGATTATAATTCTCAAATAATTTTATTTTTTGAAGGACAGAGTAAAGTTGAAAAAATTAAGTTGAGTATTATTGAAAATGAAATTATTGAAGAAATGAATTCAGATCAATTAAAGAGTTCAAACTACACTAATACAATTTTGATTACTACAGTTTTGATTATTATGTTGATTGTAATTGTAATGTTACTTGTTAAATTTAGACATAAAAGTAAGGTTGAAGATGAAGAGGAATTTTAAATTATTAATTATTGGATTTTCTGTTTTTTTGATTATTTTCATGGTTGGTGTTACTTATTTTAATTTGCCTAAGTGTGATGATAGTCAAATTATTTTATCTAGTGTTGGAATTCGTAATTTTGGAGTTGGGTTTACTACACAAACCGACCATTTGAGGTTTGGTGAATTGGCTGCCGGTAGTCATGTTTATAGGTATGTTACTATTAATTCAACAAAGAATTATAATGTGGAGGTTATGACTTATGGACCTATGTCCAAGTGGCTTATTCCTGAGTTTGAAGAGTTTTTTATTTCTAGTGGGGAAGAGAAGAAGGTAAGATTTGATATTTTTGTTCCTTTTGATGTTAAAGTTGGAGAAGAGTTTGAGAGTAAGGTTTTGTTTTGTTTTAATGATTAGTTTTTGAAATATCCCATTGCTGGTTGAAAAATTTTTTTAATTGATTTGTTATTGTGTCGCTTTGGATTTTGATTGCTATTGGTGTTTGTTGCCATGATAGCAGAATTGTTGTGTTTCTAAAAATTGTTATTCCTTGAGGTAAATTGAATTTTGTGAATCTTAATTTTAATTTTGTGTGTTTTTCTTTTTTGTAATGTTTGATGTTTTTTAGTAGTTTTGTGTTTAATTTTTTTTCTTTTCTTCTTATTGCTAAATTTTTGAAGAAAAGATTTGCTGCTTTGTTCTTGTTCTCTTCGTTTATTGAAAAAATAAGATAAGGTTCTTTTGGCTTTGCGTCTTGAATTAAATTTGTAAATAAAGTGAATATGGCTTTTTGGCCTTCAAACATTTCTACACTTTGTTTTGTTGATAGGGATTGTTTTAATAGAAGTTGAGGAATGATTGATTCTACTTTTTTCTTTTTTTCTTCTATCAAATTTATTAATGTTTTTGGATCTTGAGCTTGAAAATGTTTGATATTTGATCTTTTTACGTAAGTTACTAGTCCTCTTTTGATAAGTTTGTTTAGAATTTCATAAATTTTTGAACTTGGTATTGATGTCTTTTTTATGATTTTTCCTACTTTTGATGATCCTAATTCTAATAGAGCGACATAACATTGACTTTCTCTTTTATTTAGACCTAATTCTTGGAGTGTTTCTAGCATTTGTTGGTATTATTGGTTGTTTTTTATAAATTTTTCTTCTACTACCTCCTTTTGGAGTTGGGATAGTTTATGTGGATGGGTGGATAATTGAATTGTACTGATTTGGAGGAAAATTAAAATGGGAAATGAAATAGATATTGAAAAAATAGAGTATCATATAGGAAGATTAAATCAAGGAGAAACTTATTGGGATAAAAAAAACAAGATGAGTGTTGAATTTTCATATGTGGGTCAGACTGGGTATGCTATTGTTTGTGAACCTGGAGATAGTGGAGGAGGAATGCAGAGCCATTGGGGAATTAATCCAGAGAATTTGGAAGAAATAGTTAATAGAAAATAATTTTTTATTTTTTCTTTATTTTACTTTGATTTAGGCAAGGTTTTTAAAATAGGTGTGTTTTATTGTACATATGCCAATAGAAGTATGTTCAATTAGTGGTTTTTCAAAGACCGAAGGTAATAGTGTTGCTATTAAAGTAGATGATGAAGTTGTTATCTTAGATATGGGTCTTGCTATGGAGAATTACATTAAGCACCAGGGAGATAGAGAGGATATGAGTGTTGCTAAGACTTATCCTGAACTATTAAAAGCGCAGGCACTTCCCGATTATGGACTTATTAAGGATTGGCACGATAAAGTTGTGGCGATTGTTCCAAGTCATGGACATTTAGATCATGTTGGGGCTATTCCTTTTGCGGGGTCATTATTTCCAAATGCACCGGTTATTTGTTCCCCTTATACTGCTGAAATTTTGAAAAGTATTTTGTGGGATGAGAGAATAAAAATCCCCAATAAAATTGTTTCTATGGGTTTGAATGCAACTTATAAAATAAGTAAGAATATCTCGATTGAATTTGTTAGTGTTACTCATTCAATTCTACATACTGTGATGATTTGTGTGCATACTCCTTATGGAAAGGTTTTGTATGCTAATGACTATAAATTTGATAGACAACCAATTATTGGTAAAAAGCCTAATTTTGCAAGAATGAAAGAACTTGGTGATGAAGGTGTTAATTTGTTGATTGTTAATTGTTTATATGCTCACGCTCATGAAAAGACTCCTAGTGAGAGTGTTGCTAGGCAAATGCTTAAGGATGTGATGATTGATGTTGATTCTGATAAAAAAGCAATGATTGTGACTACTTTTTCTTCTCATTTGGTTAGGCTTAAAAGTATTATTGAAATGGGTAAGAAATTAGATAGGAAAATTGTGTTTTTGGGCAGATCTCTTATGAAATATGTCAAGGCGGCTGAGCGTATTAATTTAGTTGATTTTGAAAAGGATGTTCAAATTTTTAGAAGAAGAGATAAGATTGAGAAAATTTTAAGAAAAATTGAGAAGGAAGGACGAGATAAATATTTGATTGTTTGTACTGGGCATCAAGGGGAGCCTAGGGCTATTTTATCTAGAATTTCTAGAGGGGAGATTGACTTTAAATTTCAGGAAGGAGATTTTGTTGTTTTTAGTTGTCAGGTTATCCCTGTTGAAATTAATTTAAAGAATAGAAAAAGGCTTGAGAAAAGTTTGCAAGCTAATGGGGTTGAAATTTTTAGAGATGTTCATGTTTCTGGGCATGCAACGCTTGAAGATCATAAAGATTTATTTGAATTGGTTAGACCTGGAGCAATTATGCCAATACATGCTCATAATGAGAAGGCCATTATGCTTGCTGATTTTGCTAAGAATTTGGGATATAAGAAAACCCATATTATGCAAGATGGACAAAGGATTATTTTGTGATTTGATGTTTTTATTTCTATTGTTTTAATACAATAATATTTATAAACTTGATTGGTGCAAATAGCTCTATTTGAGAGGTAAAAAATGAAATTAGTACTTGATGAACCAAAATATTTTAAAGATAGTGTATCTATCATATCAGATTTAGTTAGTGAAGCGAAATTTAAAGCAAATTCAGACGGATTGGAGCTTGTTGCAATGGACCCTGCTAATGTTGCAATGGTTGTTTTCAAATTGTTATCTTCTAGTTTTAGTTCTTTTGAAGTTGATGAAAAGGAAGAAGTTGCAATTAACTTAAATAATTTAAAACAAATTTTAAGAAGAATTAAGGGAAGTGATGTTTTAACCATTGAAACAGATGAAAATAAACTTAAAATTGTTATGAAGAGTAATACTACTAGATCTTTTTCTATTCCTACTTTAGATTTAAATGAGAAGGATCAAAAGGTGCCTGATTTGAAATTTCCTGTTACTGTTAATATGAATTCTAAAATGTTACAAGAAGCAATTGAAGATGTTGCGGTTGTTGCTGAGTCAGTTACTTTTTTAGGTGAGAAGGATCAATTGTCAGTTAAGGCCGAAGGTGATTTATCTAAAGCATTTATTGAAATTAAAAATGATGACGACACCACCATAACTGCCGATGATGATAAGCACAAATCTAAGTATTCTTTAGAGTATTTGAAGAAGATGATTGCTGGCGGGAAAATTAGTGATAAGGTTAATTTACATTTTAAATCAGACTATCCATTGAAATTAGAATATGTGGTAACTGATAGATTGATGCTTAGTTTTATCTTAGCTCCTAGAGTTGATAATGATTAATTTATTTTTTTATTTTTGATTATTAGAATTTTACTTTTAATTTAATATAGTCTTTGTTTTTTAAAATACTTTTTTATTCTTCTACTTTGATGATTCTTACAGGGCAGTCTCTTTGTGCTTTTTTGTTTTGTTCTAATTCGTCATGGGTTATTTCTGCTATATAGACGTCTTTCTTTTTTATTGAGCCTTTTAGGTTTGCTTTGCCGTCTTCTTTTGAGATTTCCCATCTATCTGGAGCTAGTTCGACGCAAGAGTTGCAGCCGATACATTTTTCTCTGTAGTGGATTATTTTTGGCATTTTATTTGGGAGGTTATTGTTGTTTTTGGTTTTTGTTGATTTCGAATATTTTTTGGTATGTTTGTTTTACCTTATCTGAGTTTATTTTTTTTAGAATATTTTGTTCTCGATTCTTGTCTTCATTTGGATGTTTAATTTCTTTTTTATATGAGAATATTTTTTTTGCTACTTGGAATCTTTTTTCTAGAAGTTCTATTATTTGATTGTCAAGTTCATCTATTTGATCTCTTAATTTATTTAGCATTGTTTTTGATGTCTTTGATTACAAAGAGTTTGTCGTTTTTTCTGATCTTTTTGTCTACTGGAATGGTGATTGTTGTTTTTTTTGTTGCTTTTTTGATTTTGCCTTCTTTATCTAGCTTTGATGCTGTTGTGAAATAGGCGCCTGTTGTTGGTCCTGTGATTAGGATTTCATCGCCAATACTTATTTCTCCTGCTTCTAGTTCGAATTGGGCTACTTTTGCTTTAGGATAATAGTTTGAGGCTACACCTACAAATGTTTTTTCTTTGGTTGCTTTGGAGCCGTATACTCCTGACCATTCGCCTAGTTGTTTTCCTAGATAATAACCTCCGTGCCAAAAGCCTCTATTGAATACTGTTTCTAGTTCTTTTGTCCAGTTTTTTATTTTTTCTTTGGTGTAAGTATTGTTTAGGTGGCTTTCTACTGCTTCTTTGTATGCTTTAACTACTTTGAATACATAATCTGGCGATCTGCCTCTACCTTCGATTTTTAGAACGCTTACTCCTGCGTCTAGAATTTTGTCTATAAATCCGATTGTGCAAAGATCTTTTGGTGACATGATGTATTTGTTTTCTACTCTAAGCTCATCGCCTGTTTCTTCATCGATTAATTTGTATGATCTTCTGCAATTTTGAAGACATGCGCCTCTATTTGCTGAGGAATTATAGGTTGCAATGGACATGTAGCATTTGCCTGAGATGGCTACACAAAGTGCTCCGTGTACAAATATTTCTATTTGGATTGGATTACCCGATGGGCCTTTGATGTTTTGTTCTTTGATTTGGTTTGTTATTTCATTGATTTGTTTTAATGTAAGTTCTCTTGCTAGTACAATTACATCTGCGTATTGCGCATAGAATTTAACGGCTTCGATGTTAGTTATGTTGGCTTGAGTTGACATGTGAACTTCTAAACCGATTTTTCTTGCGTAATTTAAAGCGGCAATGTCTGAGAGAATTACGGCGCTAATGTTTGCTGCTTTTGCTGTGTCACAGATTTTTTGCATTAAAGCCATATCATGATCGTACATTACTGTATTTAGGGCAAGGTAGGTTTTTACTTTATGATTTTTGCAAATTTTTACTATTTCTTTTAGATCTTTTGTTGTGAAATTGTTAGCACTACGAGATCTCATGTTTAATTGTTCGATACCAAAGTATACTGAATTGGCACCTGCATCTATTGCTGCTCTTAATGATTCGAATGATCCAGCTGGGGCCATAATTTCAATGTTTTTTTGCATTTTTTTAATATTTTGAACTTCACTTAAATATTTTGCTATTATTTGGTACTAAAAACAGCAACATTTAAAAAGAACTGATAAAAAAATGAATTGTGGTTCAAATAAACGATTATTATTCATATAATAGAGGAGATTTACCTAAAGGATGCCAGATGTGCGTTAAAGGTGAAAAACTAGTCCTATTTGTTACTGGAGCTTGTCCTAGAAAATGTTATTTTTGTCCTGTTTCTGATCAAAAATATGGTGCTGATGTGTCTTATGCTAATGAGAAAAAGGTTTTTAGTAGTAAGGATGTTATTGCTGAGGCCAAATTGATGAGTGCTAAAGGGGCTGGAATTACTGGTGGCGATCCTTTAGCTAAGATTGATAGAACTGTTAGATATATTAAAAAATTAAAAGAAGAGTTTGGGTCTGGTTTTCATATTCATCTTTATACTTCATTAAATTTAGCTAGTGAGAGTAATTTACAGAAATTATTTCAAGCCGGTCTTGATGAAATTAGATTTCATTTGGATTTTGAGTCTAAACAATTTTATAAAAATATTTTAAGAGCTAGTAAGTTTCCTTGGAGCATTGGTATTGAAGTTCCTTGTATTCCTGGAAAGGAGAAGGTTTTGAAAAAGATTGTTGATTATATTCAAGATAAAGTTGAGTTTTTAAATTTGAATGAACTTGAAATTGCTGACAATGAATTGTCAAAATTATCTGAAATGGGTTTTAAAACAAAATCTAAATTTAGTTATGCTATTGATGGTTCTTTGAAATGTGGATTTGACATAATTGAATATGTTGAAGATAAGGATTATAATTTGAAAGTTCATTTATGTTCTGCTAAATTAAAGGATGGGGTTCAACTTGCTAACAGATTAATTAATGAGAGTAAGGGGGCTAAGAAAAAATTTGATTTAGTTGATGATGAAGGGATGCTTATTCGTGGAGCTATTTATTTGAAAGAGTTAGCTCCAGGATTTAGTTATCGGGAAAATATTGAAAAAGCTAACAAGGAAGAATTGCTGTTGAAGTTGGAGCCTATTTTAGAAAAAATTAAGTCTAAATTGAAATTAAAAGATGATGAAATCTTTTTGGATGAGAAGAAACTAAGAATATTACTTTCTAAGAAAAGTTTGAAGAAGCTTAAGACTAAGGAAGTTGCTAAAGGTTTGAAACTTGCTATAGTTACTGAGTATCCAACTGATGATCAATTAGAAATGGAAGTTGAATTTATTTAATTGTTTGATGTTTTTTTAAATATTTTTTATTTTGTTTGAATATTATCTTCTAAAAAAAATGAAAAGAAAAGATTCTATTCGCAAGCTACGACTGCTTGTTGCATATTTCCACAATTTTCTACATCTGATGATGAGAAGGCGTTGTTCTCTGCGAAGGTTCTATCTGAATTTACACAAGTTATGTCGAATGCAGGCCTGTTCAAATATGGTTCTAGTGCATTATTACAAAAATTGTTGTGACTAACTCGAGTAGCATCATTTCCATTTAGGAAGATACCATTTTCCATATTATTTGTAAAATTATTGTAAAATATATTTGCAACTGGAGAAAATTCCACATATAATCCCTTTTTAGAATTTGTAATGGAAGATTCTTGAATTGTAAATTGAGTTTCTCTTACATCAATTGCTCGAACATCTGCATTTTCAATTTTTGTGTTTCTAATAATTAAAGAACCAGCTTTATTTGATTCAATTCCTGTTCCTACATTTTCAATATTACAGTTGATAATATTATATGGACCTAAATTGTGTCTATCTCCTAAAGTAATTGCTGTTCCAAGATAACCTTCCCTTCCTTCTTGTTGATAGCCTCGAATGGTGTGACCTTGACAATCTAATGTAATTCTTCCAACTAAATGAAGACATGCCCAGCCATCTTCATCCATATCTAATTGAATGTCATTTTCTAAAGTATATTCAAATGGACCTGTCCCTGAATTATCTGTAAATGTTTCACACTGGGTTATTTGAGTGTTTTCCAATTGTTCTTCTTGATTTTCATCTTCACAGCTTCGATAATGTTCATTAGTTAATTCCACATTTCCTTCGTTTTCTATGGAATCTAATTTGTTTTGAGCTGCATTGATTGTTTCAACTGTATTTCCTAATCTTAAATCTAATTCGTTGTTACAAATTTTATTATCATTTAAATCATGGAAATTACCTGACAAATCTAATCCGATATCATTTTGTTTTATTTCATTTGAGTAAAAAGAAGTACTTTGGGATTGATCTACCACTACAACTCCTTCTGCACTACTATCTTTGATTTCATTGTTTCTAAAAATTGTTCCTGGAGATCTTATTAAGAAAACTCCTCTGGCGTTATCTTTTAATTTATTATTATTTAATTCTACATTGTTTGATTCTCTAAGTGTTATTGCTTCAAAGAAGTTTTCTATTTTACAATTTCTTAGAGTTACTTGGTTTGATCCGTAT
>Ga0233448_1001616_pt1 | contig 18281 bp, 14 predicted proteins | sample SI_124_October20_2_FD_183015 | JGI IMG/M metagenome (GOLD analysis project Ga0233448, IMG submission 183015) | Seawater microbial communities from Saanich Inlet, British Columbia, Canada - SI_124_October2016_150_MG | ecosystem: Environmental > Aquatic > Marine > Inlet | place: Canada: British... | reverse complement strand
CTCCATAAAAATAAATAATAATAATTTTTTTGTTTTGTTTTGTTTTGTTTTGTTTTGTTTTGTTTTGTTTTGTTTTGTTTTGTTTTGTTTTGTTTTGTTTTGTTTTGTTTTGTTTTGTTTTGTTTTCTTGTTTTTTCTGTCTATTTTTTTGAATAAAAATTAAAAGTTTAATAAAATAAATCTCATTAGAACTATAAAAGAAACAGGCAAAAATACAATAAAATTTGCCTTTAATTAAATTGGAAGAAATTGGAAGAAATTGAAAGAAATTAAAAAATAAAAATGAGTTCGGTGCGTAATGTTTTCGGAAGTCCGTCGAATTCTCTGTATCAAACTGAGGTTATTATTGTGTCAGCGGAACCATTTTACCAATTAAGGAGTAGTGATAGTGATGACAGTTATAAAAGTTATTTAGCAGGATTTGATGGAAGTAATGCAAAATTAGGACAAGTCAAATTCACTTCTGATCTTGAGACAGGAGGTGCAGGAAATACGATTATTTCTTATTATTCTTCCTCAGGAAATACTGCTCATGATATGATTGGAGTTTCAACAAATTCTTTTATTGGGAGTGCCACTGATAGATTTGGTTCAATTTTTGGGGTATCTTCAAACATAAATACAATGACAGCAATCAACATAACAACGACAAATGTTATTGCAAACCTCGTTAATGCTAATTCTGGAACAATAACTGAATTTTCGGCTACTAACATCGGTGGAGTGGATATAACAACAACTAACATTAATGGAACGACGGGAACAATTACAACAATTTCAGGTGTTGATATCAGATCAACTAATGTTAATGGAGTTTCTGGGATTTATACTACCCTCACAACAACTGAATTTGATACGACAAATCTTAATGCAACAACGATAGATACAACAACGGTAGATACATCAACGATAACAGCTTCTGGTTTAGTATTGGGTGAAAATATCACGGCAAATGTTAATATTTCTGCGGTTAATGCAATCATCAGTGCAAATTTATTTGCGTCAAACGCTATAATTTCAACATCTTTATTAACTGCCTCAATTTCAGCAAATGCAAACATAACAACAACTTCGACAACTATAACAGAAAATTTAACTGTAAATGCTCATGTTGGAACAACATCATTAACAGCTTCTGGTTTGATTTTGGGTGAAAATATCACGGCAAATGATACCATTTCTACTGTTTCTTTTACTGGAGAAACAGTAAATATTTCAACTCTTCTTACACTTGGATCCATTTCAAATGTTGAAGTTGTTATTCTTGATCAAAGTTATAATGGTTTTGTAAGTTTGGATGGTGGAAATCCAACTTTTGTTGATGGAACTAGAACTTTAACAATACCAGCTAATTTTACATATTATTCAAATGGTTTGAGGTATACTTCATCCTCGCTCAAATCAAAGCAAATCTCAACAGATTTGGGATTACATTATCTCTATATTAACGGTGAAACATTGACAGAAACCACAACATGGTCTGATAATTTAATAACGGATTATTGTATTGTTGCAATTATTTATTGGGATGGAACAAAACAAATTTATTACGGAGCAGAATATGATCACGGGTATTTAATGGATTCTGAAACACATTTATATACACATGATACTCTTGGATTTGCGTTAAAAAGTGGAGGAGATTTGGGAGATATTTTAGTAGATGAAAATGGAACTTCGAATACACATTGTGAATTTAGTGTATCTGCTACAACTGCTTATGATGAAGATGCAAAATTTGAATTTACAGCAAAATCTTCTACCACAAATATTGGTGTTTATTATTTATTGGGTTCTTCAGCTATATGGCATATTGATGAAAGTCGAAGTTTTCCTGTAATTAATGCAACAACAGGTGATTTACGTGCGGTTTATAATCAAAATGACGGCGGAACATGGAAATTAACCGAAGTTAGTAATAATGATTTTTTACTTGCCCATATCTTTACATATAATGATATTACTCGTAAATTTGGCGCAATTATGGGTCAAAATATATATTTAAATAGAACTGCTGCGAGAGCAGGAGCTCTCACAGAAATTAATACTCTTTTAACTGTTGGAGCACCAACCACAGAATTCAAATTTTTAGGAACACTTATTATAAAAACTTCGAATGGTTATAGTAATCCACCAAAATCCATTTTAAAAAGTACCGATACTGGAGATGATTATATTGATTTACGCGGAGCTTTAATTACACGAGCAGGAGTAAGCACATCTGTAACCGATCATCAAAGTTTATCAGGATTATATGAAACTAATTCAACAACTCTTTATGGACATATCACAAATACCTCTCAGACAATTTATGGCGAAAAAACATTCGACGGTATAACAACATTTTCAACAAATGTTGGGGCTGGAAATATTATTGTTTCTTCTTTAATTTCTGGGGGGAGTGCAAATATTAGTGGAAATATTAATACAGGAAATGTTAATACAACTTCTCTTGTTTTAGCGGGTTCAATCAGTGGAGCAACAAATGTTTCAACTCTTGATTTTATTAAAATTTCAAAAGATACCACTCAAACAGAGACAAACATTGAAAATATTCCGCGTTTAATTCTTTATCAAACAGTTGGTTCAGGCGCTGGTAATCAGGGATATATTGGCGGGGTATTATTTGGTGGAGATGATGAACAATCTGGTGCTTTGACAGAACATGGAGCTGGAATTTTTGGTTGGGCTTTAGATTATGAGAATAATGATCATCCAACTTCTTTAGAATTTCATACAACTCCTTCTGGTTCTTCATCTCTCACAAAAAGAATGGTAATTTCACATGATGGAAATGTAAGATATCATTATTCAGAAAGTGTCAATGTTAATACCTATGTATCATCTGATGGTGTTTTTGTCATTGATAGTGATGTTCAAATAACAGGGAATATAACATATGCTAATTCAACTTCAACAATATTCGGAACATTGACAATTGACGGAACAACAAGCAACATAATCGATTATATTTATTCGAATGTGGATTATTTGACAATGTTTGTTGATAATGGAGTTTCTATGCAAATGGGAACAGATGGTCAATTTATTGTCGATGCAACCACATTTTATTTTCGTGAAATGGATAGTGATCCAACATATCTCAAAATCAATGCAAGTGTTGCAACATTTGATGTGAATGTCAACATAAATGGAAATACAAACATTTCAACTTTAACAACTAATTTAATTACATCTTCAACAGATTTAGAATTATCAGCAAATTCAAATGTTCAAATATATGGAGATTTATGGATAAAAAAACCAGTTATTCAGCCTAATGTTTCAATAGATTTAGCCCCGACTTTATTTATTTTTTCAGAAAATGATAGCGGGGCTGGAAATCAAGGAAATATTGCAAAAATCAGTTTTGGTGGTTCAGATGATTCAACAGAAGCCACGCAGACCACATATAAAGGCGCAATGATTGTAGCCGAAGCCCCTTACGATTATACAACCTCAGAAACACCGACGAATTTACAATTTTGGACAACTCCAACGGGGTCTTATGATAGTCCGAAGAAACGTTTAACAATAGGAGAAGAAGGAGAGATTATAATTTATGGAACAACTAACGGAAGTAGCACTTTTAAAATAAGTGTTGATGATGTTAATGAAAAAACAACATTTGAATTAAATGATCTAGAAGTTATGAGATTTGATGAGGGAGAAATTCAAATTTATGGAGGTGGGGAAGATTCAATTTTACATTTAAAATCAGAGGGAATGGCACAAATTATCATGGAAGCAGATACCCTCAACATAAATGAAGCCTACCAACCGCAAATTATTATGAAACAAGACGGTGAAATCGTGTTAGCAAATTTAGGATTTTTTGAAAGTCAAAACAGATTAAGAATTGAAAACGCGTATGATACCGAGACAAATGGTGTAGATATCATAGGAAATAGCGTAGCCCTTAAAGGAATAAATACCTCAACAACTTATTTAACAGCAAATTCAAACGTTTCTACTTTTTCTACCAGCCTTCATGTTATTGGTGGTATTATTGTGGGAAATATGTTTTGCTCAACAACAATTTGTTCTCCAAAATCAGCAATTCAAATTTATACAGATACATCAATAACAGCAGGTGGCTATGATGAACACACAGGGGCGATGATTTATACACATATGACAGGAGGTTGGGGAACAGCAGATTTAAGAATTAAAACAAGTAATGATTGGGGAGAATATGAAACAGATGATGCAATAATTATTTCACATGATTTGACAACAGTTAGAAATAATTTAGTGGTGGGAGGATCAGTATATTCGGAAGGTATTTTATTATCTTCTGATCAACGTTTGAAATCATCAATTATAACCATCGAGAATGCGCTTACGCAAATCGAGACATTACAACCACGACAATACTACAAGAGAGAAGATTTACAACATCATCATTATGGATTTATCACTCAAGAAATTGAAGAACAATATTCAATGGACGAATATATATTTGTGTCTTTCAGAAATGATGGATATCAAGCTCTTGATTATACCTCATTTATTCCGTTAAATACTAAAGGAATACAAGAACTCAAAGTTTTACATGATAATCTTCGTTCTGATTTCGATTATTATGTGTCTTCACACACAACATTATCAACATCAAATACTTTCTGTACGTCGGAAAATATTGGTAGAATTGTATCATATGTTGACGAAGCTAATCTCGAAAGAAGTAACACATATGAAGATAATATGATCATGGGAGTTTTAACAAATTCTCAACCATCTTATGCAACAATAGAATTTGGAGATAATGAAGGATATTATATTGCAATTTCACCGACAATTGTTGATCTTAAAGTTATTTCGCCATATCCAACAATATCGACGATCAACAAAGGTGATTTGATATGTTCCTCAGGTTTGTGGGGTTATGGATCAAAACAACAAGGTGATATGATACATTCATACACAATTGCGAAAGCATTAACACAAGCTGATTTTGTCAATGGTTATCAAGTTGTTCATAAAAGTCAAATATATACAATAACAACAATAAAAGCCCGATTAATCCAATAAAATGTCATGAAAAAAGTTTAAAAAAAAACAAAATTAATGAAGGAGAATTTACGGTTTTAACATCAGATTTTTGTAGTTCTGATAATCTTGGAAAAGTTATTTGCCATCAAATCACCAACACCATTCCATCATTCTCACTTTCGACAACCCCTTATGATAGAATGGTTGCAGGAATTTTGGTGGATGAAGATCAAAAAACAAACTTTTCCTTCCTAAAAATCGAGGATGAAGAAGATTATTATGTCGCAACTTCACCATCAATTGTAAAGGTTAAAGTTTTATCTTATAATCTTGTTTCACCAATAACAAAAGGTGATTTGTTAGTATCTTCAGGAATTGAAGGTTATCTTATGAAAGATGACGATGATGTTATTATTTCAGCTACAATTTGTAAAGCTTTAGAAGATTGTATTTTTGTTGAAACTGATAAATATCTTGAATATTATGTAGCTACAATTTACGCTAAAGTTTTAGTTTAAAAAAATTAGAAAAAAATAAAATTAGAAAACTTAAAATAAAAACAATAAATCTAAAAAAGAAAATTTATTTTTTTATTTAAATTTCAAGTAAAATTTAAAATGGAAAAAGAAATTACAGAAATAGAAGACCCAATTTTTTACTATTCCAGCGTCCTTTTTAAGAATATTCGTTTTCATAATTTAGAATGTGAAAAATTAGCTCTTTTTCTAGAGTTAAATAATATTTCGTGGGTTTATCACGAAGGTTCGGAGACTTCCATTGATTATTTTATTATTATTCAAAATAGTCATCCACTTTATATTTTTACTCCACACACAAAAAACATAGAAAAATTAGAAATTGACTTTTCAAGACCCCAAAAAATTCTTATCTTTGATCCCATTCCCCTAACTATGCTCATCGAAGGAAAATTATGCTTAAAACTTGGTGAAGGATTTTGTGTTTTTCCTTCCCTTTCCCATTCCCATTCTTTTCCCCCTTCTTCCCCTTCCCATTCTTTTCCCCCTTCTTCCCCTTCCCATTCCTCCCATAATTCATCTTGTGCTAAACTATTAAAAATCTCTTCAAAAGAAAATGCAAATTTTTATATTAATGATAATGGTGGTATTTTTATGGAAATAATGACAGGAAAAGACAAGTATAATTTTGGTGAATTTCAAACAACAAAATTTAAACTCAAATATAACATCGAAGAAACCAGTAATTATTGGATTAATCATAAAAAGTTTCTTTCAATCAAAAAAGAAAGAATTCTACGTGAAATTGAAAAGAAAAAAATAGAATTAAAAAATTTAGAAAAGGCGTTAATTTCTTGTTAAAAAACATGTTTTTAAAACCCAAGGAAATGTTCTTCTAAAACTCTTCTTCCTTTTTTGCTTTTTACTTTGTTTTTATCGGCTTTCTTAATTGCTTCAAAATCCTTTCTCAATTTTCCTTTTGTTGGAAAACGACCTACTTCTTCTTTGAATTTTTTGATTTCTCCCGCTTTCCTTACCGATTGTGTTTTACTGTATTGATACCGCCAATCTTTTGATTTAAATAAAACATCGTAATTATTAGCCTTAACCCCGTTTTGCTCAGATAGTGTAGTTAAATATTTTCCAAGAGTTGATGAGGACGAAGGAAACCCGCCCGTTGCACGGTAAATAGCTTCAATCTTCTTGAATTGTTCCATGTTTTTTGTTGTAAATTTTCTTTGTTTTTAAAGAAAGGCAACCGAATAAAAATAAAGCTTCATTTTTTATGTGAAAAAAATAAGGTAAAAAATAAAACTTCAATTTTTAAAAATTACAAATCAAATTCATATTTACAATAAGCACATTTTTTAGGTTTATTAAGAAAAAATGAATGGCTTTTTAAATTACTGAATTTATGACAAAACAAACGCTTACCACCTCAAAACCATAAAGCTAACATAAAACCATAAAGCTATCATAAATCATGGACTTTCTTGATAAAATCAAAAAATTAGGAGTTTTCATTGAAAAAATTCCTGAAAAAGTGGAAAGTTTTCAAAGTAAAACCGAATTTATCGCTAAAACACTATCTACCCCTTTTATTGATAAATTTGAAGAAACAATCAATAAAGCTGTTCAAAAGGCAATTGAGAGACAAAAAATAAGAGAAGGAAAAGAAGAAGACGAAGAATACATGATTGATTTAGGTAAAGAAGACGAAGAATACATGATTGATTTAGGTAAAAAAGAAGAAGAAGAAAAAATAAGACAAATCCATTTCTCTCACTTTGATCGTATCATTCATGGTGATTTTAATGATGTCATCGAAGATGGAGAAGAAGACGTCGAAGAAGAAGCTGAAAGCGAAGAAGAAGCTGAAAGTGAAGAAGAAGCTGAAAGCGATGAAGATTATGAACCAGAAAGCGAAGAAGACACTGAAAGCGAAGAAGAAGAAAATACGGGATGGGGAATGGAAGACGAAGATGAAATATTTATGCCCGACTATAATGTTAGAAAAGAAGATGAAGGTCAGGGGAAAGAAGAAAAAATTCCTATTGTTATTAAATGTCCGTCTTATAGAGGCACAAATCAAGGCGCTAGTATTTTAGTTGATATTCCATCCGCAATTTCTGATATAAAGAAAATGAAGGACGTTAAAAGCGAAGAAGAAAAAGAGGAAGAAAAAGAAGAGGAAAAAGAGGAAGAAAAAGAAGAAGAAAAAGAAGAGGAAGAAGAGGAGGAAGAAGAAGAGGAAGAAGAAAAAGAAGAAGAAAAAGAAGAAAAAAGCGAAGAAGAAAGCGAAGAAGAAAGCGAAGAAAAAGAGGGGATAAAGAAAATTACATCAGCAGAAAAAGATCATCTTATGAATACTTTTACGTTTAGAAGTGCTTCTTTAAATCCGCGATATTTTAAGCTTTTAGAATATTTTGAATTAAAATTAGAATTAACTTCCGAGGAAAAAACAATCAGGAGAATTCTTCTTGATATTAAGGATGAGCAGAAAAAACGAATGGACGAATTCACATCATTATATCAACAAAAATCTCAAATTGAAAGGGAACGAAAAAATACAATAAAAGAACTCCTTGCAGTCAGCGGGAGGGAAGAAAAAGAAGATTTAACAGATATCGAAGAAGAGAAAGAAGAAGAAGAGAAAAAAGAAAAAAAAGAAAAAATTAAAGAAACTTTTAAGCAAGGATGTTGCGGATTTCTTGATAAGGCCAAGAATGTAAAAGAAACAGAAGAAAAAGAAGAAAAATACCTTAAGACAATTGCAGAAATTTTAGGCAGATTTAAGTAAGCTAAAATTTATCAGAAATTAAAATAGAAAGTAGAGTTTCATTACCAAAATTAATTACATTATTTTTTTCAAATCCTTCTCCATAAATAATGTATCTGTTCTTTTCAAAACGAATGTATCTTTTTTTGGATGATTTTCCTTTTTTGTGGTATTCTAGTACACCACCTTCACCATAACTTAATTTGAAATTTTGTTTATTTAATTTCTTAATGATATCTACACTTTTCGGGTAGATAATCATAAAATCTTTTTTTCTGATTTTTTCTTGAGGTTCTAACACAATAAAATCACCTAATTTAGAAAGGGCTTCCTCAAATTTCTTTTTTTGTATTTTTACCAAAATAATCATATCATCCAAAGTTTTTTGAATAATATATTTTTTTTCACTCACAATCTCAAGTGTTTTAATCAACTCACGATAAATAGCAAGTTGTTCATTAACAAATTCATTAAAAGCATCCTTATCAAAATCAGAAGAACTAGGTAATTGTTTCGATTTAAGAAGATTATTCATTTTCTTTATCGTCAAAATGAGGAAGGTAAGAACATTTATTGGATTTTCGTTTTCAAAAACCAGCCACATAAACTTAGTTTTTTCACCAGTCAATTTTCTTAGCTCGATTTTAGGAGAGGAGGTAATTGGAGATTTTGAAATTAAGATACCCCAAACAATATCATCCATACCATTCAAATCTCTAACAAATTTATCGATTTCTTTTTTTGGGAGAGGGGCAGTATAATTCTTCGCTTCAATAGCAATGTTTAAACCAGAACCCTTTTCAATAAATCTAATGTCGGCACCCCGTGAAATTTTGGACATATTTCTTATTTCGTCTTCCAAAAAACAAGATCTTAAACCATTAATTAATTCTTCTTCAAATTTACCACCTTTAGATGTTTGTTTTCCTTTTTCTTTTTCGATTTCCTCATCTCTCCTTATAAGTTCAAGCTGGTTTCTGATGATTTGAAAACTTTTGTCAAATCCTTCTTTTGTCTCATTCTTTCCTTCTCTTATTTCTTCCAAACATTTGGTATTTTCCTCGAGTTTGGTAGTTAAATCCTCATTTTCTTTTTCAATAAAAGAATGTAATTCTCTCATACCTTTAATTGTTATGGTTTCTTTTTTTGGTAGTTTCATTAATTTGTGTATTTTCTTCCCAATAAAAAGAACATCATTGAATTCACCATTCTCGACAGTTTTAGCCCAGAAATTACGGGGTTCTAAATTAATATTTATTTTCATCTTTTATTTGTTCTTTTGAAAATTTAGAAAAAAAATAATAAAAAAATAATAAAAAAATAAATCTTAGTTTTGATTTATGTATTTCTTATTTTGTTTTTAAACTTGTTTTTTTCTTATGTTTTTTATTATGTTTTTTTCTTTCTCCTTCTTACAAACTTTCCTTCTTTTTCTTACAAACTTTTCTGAGGAGTTTTGTGCAAGATTGATATTATCAATTCCATGTATTCCTCAACCATTTCTCTCTGTTTCTTTTTCGTAATATTTACAATTTTTTCACGAAATTTTTGTATTGATGTATTGCCTCCATTTTCACTGAGAATTATGTAATTATCACCATATGATTTTTTTTCGCCATAAAATCTCAAAATGATTGTCTTTGGTTCATCATATATCATTTTTATAGACCATTTTTTGTTCTCTATGTAAAGTTCAGATAATTGCTTGGTGATTGGTGAATATCTGTATTGGGAATTTTCATATTTTCCAAAAATTAATTGTTTATACATAACATTTCCTTGATCATCAAAATCCCAAACTATTTGCTTACTAGTTTCTTTATCTTTCTTCTTCAAATAATTTATCCTAGAAAATATGCTAAATCTTTTCTTAAGGACACATATCCCTTCACAATAAATTTTGTATATATGCAACTTCCCATTTTCTCTGTATAATTTACAGATACCATGTTTTAACCCATTCTCATAATTGTATTTTTTATGCAAAATTCCAGTGTCATAATATGTGCAACAAACTCCATGATGAGCATAATCTTCGATAGAATTTTGAATGAACAACTCTCCATTATCGTGATAAGCTGAAATAATACATATAGTATTTAAATGTCTTTCTTCTGGATTTCTGAAATATAAGTATTTTTCACTCTCCAAAATTCCATTTTGATAGTAATTCTTGCCCAAATAATAATTTTTTTCTATTAATTTGTCTTCTTTAGCTAAAATACCAGTTTCATAATAAGAAGTTTCTGAAATTAATGTATCATCACGCTCAATTTTACATCTAATAATAACATCATTTCGTTTAGTGATGGTATATACCGTATTTCCGACGGTGTAAATAGTTGCTATCCTCACAATTTCATTAATCTCCCCGTTAATACCTTCATTAATTTCATGCATTTCTTCGTAAATCTCCTTTCCATCACAATAATTTTTAAGCCAATAATCATTATGTTCATAATAATAAATACAATTTCCATGTAATTTGTTATGATCGTAATGCATAATTTCCCTAATATTTCCATTAGGACAATAATAGTTTATGAATTTTCCATGTTTTTCTCCCTTAAAATATTCTTGTTTCTGATTAATGATTCCATTTCTGTGGTACAAAATTTCCAAACCATGTTTTAAACCGTTGATATAGTGTATTATCTTTTTAACTTCACCTGATGATCGATAATTTATGTATAAACCATTAAGTTTTCCATTAAAATATTCTTGTTCATATTTCAAAAATTCATTGGCATATCTTTTAACTTTTCCATGATATTTTCCTTGTTTTAATTCTCCAATAATTTTCAAATTCCCTTTTATTTTCATCGTTAGACCTTGGGGGATATCGTTTATCATTGTCGTAAAATATATAAGATTTCCATCTTTGTCAAATTTCTGATAACTTCCTTGTTTTTTGTTGTGCCACATATGACAAATTATCATAACATTACCATTAACGTAGAAATTTTTCCATTTTCCGTTTGCGGAACCAAATTTATACGTTCCTTCCTTTACTATTTTTCCTTGTATGTCAAAGAAAAGAATTTTTCCATGAGCCATACTTTTTACTTGGTGCATAATACACTTTATTTTTCCAGTTGGAAAATACGCCCTTGCCTCACCTTCAAAATAATTATTGATGGAATTACAAGTATATCGCATAATTCCATTCTTGAAAAATTTGCGGAAAGTGCCTTCTTTTTTACCCTCACAATAATAGCCTTGTTCTCTGATTTGACCATTATAGAAGAAAATGGTATAATCGTTATCTTTTAGACCGTTTTCATAATTATACCTTTTGCGAATTTTTCCATCAGAAAAATAGTAAATAGTTTCTCCTTGTTTTTTGCCAGAAACATAGTTTTTCACAAAATAAGGTGTTTTAGGAGGTATAAATGCTTTTTCTTTTGTTTTTTGAAAATAATAGCGGATTTGCTGACCTTCCTTTAAGCCCGCCTTATATCTCACTTCGTCCATAATACAACCATTAGGAAAGTATCTTATTCTCTTCCCAACGATTTTTCCTATTTTTTCATCAAAGAAATGGACTTCCTTAATTTTCTCTTCTAATTTCTCACATAAATCTTCTAATTTATCTCCTTCACTTAATCCAGCTGGAGTTTCCAGGGTTTTTCCATTTTCAGGAAGAAAATGAGGAGAATTGTAATACAAAACGCAATAAGACAACATTATTCTTTTTTCGTTTGAGATTATTCTTTTTTGTTTAAAATTATTTTTTGTCATAAATTCATTTTTTTTACTCAATGTTTTCCTTAAAAATTGAATGACAACCAATAATTTTAAAAAGAATATAAAACAAAGAATATACAACAAAAAAGAATAATTTCAAACAAAAAAAAATAATTTCAAACAAAAAAAGAAAATGGAATATTCTCTTAAAGAATTAGTCAAGTTTTGTGAGAAAGAAAAGGTTGAAGATTATGAAAATCAACCACTTGCCTACCTGATTAAATTACTCTATACTGCCAAAGAGAAAGAAAAAAGTAAATCGCTTAAAGCAAATTATTTAAGACCCCTATTTAAATGGACTGGTTCTAAAGATGGAGAATTCACAGACTTTTTAAAGTATATACCAGAAAAATACACAACTTACGTTGAAATGTTTGCTGGAGGAGCATCACTTTTCTTCTATTTGGAACCCGCTCGCGGCGTTCTTAATGATATTGATGAAATTCTCATTAATTTCTATTATAACATCAAACAAGGAAAACTTAAGGAAATAGCTAAATTTATGGAGAAAACACCAAAAACAAAAAAACAATATGACAAAATTAGAACCGAATTAGCCGAAAAAGAACTATCACCCTTAGAAAACGCTAAATATTTCTATTATTTACGAAAACTTTCATCTAAAGGAATGAACAAATATGAAGATGGATTATTTGTTGTTCCATATGGCGAAGAAGAAGCCCGAAACCTTGATTATTCTCAACTTCTTTCACCTAAAAGATATGAAACCTTACTGAAAAGAACTTCCCTTCATAATGAAAGTTATGAAGCAATTTTTAAGGAATATGGAGGAACTTCCAAGAATTTCATTTTCATTGATCCGCCTTATGACTCAACTTTCCAGAATTACGGCTTTTTTGATTTTACCAAAAAACATCAAGAAAATCTGGCTAGAATGTTTAAAAAAACAAAAGCAAAATGTATGATTATCATCAACAAAACCCCATTAACTTCAAGGCTTTATCACGGTTTTATTAAAGCTCAATATGAAAAAGTATATAGATATAGAGCTACTTCAGATGACAAAAAAGGAAAAATAGGAACTATTCACTTAGTTGTATGTAATTACTGATTTTCAGTGAAAATTTATTTTTTGGTATTCAAATAACCAAAAAATAATAACAAATAACAATAACGAGAAAAATAACGAGAAAAATAATGAGAAAAATAATGAGAAAAAATAAGGAAAGGAAAATAGAGGATTATCGAAAGGAAATATCAGCTTTAGAAAAGGAAGAATTCTTCGTAAAATTTATGATAATTATTATTTTGGTTGGAATTGCTATGACATTAGTTAATTTAAGAGATAAATTTTAGCTTAAAAAAATTGAACCAAAATTTAAAACAAGAGTAAAAACAATAAAAATCATTAAAATCACACAAGTAATATTTTCTCTATTTATTGAACTTACAATCATCAAAAAACAACATTAACACACAAAAATGAGTGATACCGAAGATATTTTTGGAGTTGGTTCTGACGAAGAAGAAGAAGAACCTGAAACACTAGAAGAAAAACCCGAAGAGGTTCCCAAACTCAAGAAAAAGAAAAAAAATATCAAGAAAAAGAAAGCTATCAAAGCAAAAAAGGTGAAAAAAATCAAGAAAAAAGTGGAAAGTGATTCAGAAGATAGCGATAAAGGAGAAAGTGATGAGGAAGAATACCCTTTAAGTGAGACTGATGAAGAAAAAGAAGAAACAGGAGAACTTCCTTCTAAAAAAGGTTTGTCAGTTTATGAAAAAATTTTGATGAGTGATTTTAGTGGTGGTGGTAGAGGAACAAGCCGAGGCGGAAGTAGAGGCGAAAGAGGCAATTTTAATAGAGGGGGTAGAGGTCGTGGAAGAGGTGGATATCATGGAAGAGGAGGTTATATGGGAGGAGGCGTCGGAAACTTTATCAGAATTGATGTTCCAAGAGAATTAGCTTCAAAAGTTTATCGTCTAATTGCAGATGAATTAGACAATTAAATTCTCTTAAAAAACTAAGAAAAATCTAACAAAAAAAAATAAATTATTTTTTTATATTTTTCTTATATTTTTTTATTCTTCTTTGGTTTCTTCTTTGGTTTCTTCTTTGGTTTCTTCTTTGGTTTCTTCTTTGGTTTCTTCTTTGGTTTCTTCTTTGGTTTCTTCTTTGGTTTCTTCTTTGGTTTCTTCCTTACGAACATAAATCAGAATTCCGCGGTCGAGCTTTCCTCTTTCCGCAATTTTTGTGTATTTTTTGGAGAGAAGATCATAAAGTTCATCACGGTTTTTCATGGAGTGATATTCTGTCATGATAATGACAGGAATTTTTTCTTTGTTAATAAACCCTTTGACAATTTCGACTTCACAGCCTTCAGTATCAACCTTTAAGAGGGTACAAAACGGAAGATTTTTAACATTAATTGTTTCTACCTCCTTTGGTTCAAGTTTCGTGATTTCTTCGGTAGTGTAAATTTGTTTAAGCACATTAATATCGGTCGTCGTTTCTCCGACGTTATATTTACCTTTCCAAAGAGAAATTTTTTCTTCCGATCTTCCTTCTCCAATAACAGCTTTATTAATAATTTCGACTTCAATACCTTCCCCCTTTAATGTCTCCATGTTTCTTTTTAAAACATGAAAAACGTCAGGATTTGGTTCGATACAAACGTATTTAGTTTTCCATTTTTTGATGAGAGCACCCCAATAAGTAAAAGAACCGTAGCAAGCACCAATATCCATGATTGTCGCATTTTCTTCAAAATTAATTGTGGCAAAAGGTTCATATTCTCCATGTAAAACTTCATTTACATGAGGAACCATATCTGGATCCATACAAACAAAGGAAATTTCCTTCGATTTCTGGATTTTTTGTTCTTTTTCTGTCATCACGTCGTTAATTTATTTTTGAGAGAAAATAAAAATAAAAAGAAAATAAATTCAAGGTTGTTTTTATGGAATTATTAATCACTTTAAATATCATCATATATAAATTGTTTCAACGAATAATGATGTAAAATTTTTATTATTGTTCGCAAGAAAAGTTCAAGAATTTCTTGTTGAGTTTCATTCTCATAAATTTCATCAAGTTTTTTGATGAGGGTTTCTTCGTCACAACTAATATCAAGATATAGCAAAGAAATAAGAGGAAGAAATTCAATGTAAGAAGTTAAGAATTTTTCAACAAGAAAGTGAAGAGATTCACCTTCTCCTTCAAATTGTTCTATTAGTTCTTTTCTGTTATAATTATCGACTGAAATCTCAATTTCCAACATATTTGCCAGAATTTTCTGGAAATATTTATGAGTTTTTTCATCAGTAACGAATTTATTGAAGAAATCATAAATAAAACAAGGATCTTCTATGTTAATTTCTTTTTTTTCTGCTTTCTCTTTTATCCATATTTTATACTCCTCCATTTTATTAAAAACAATCAGTAAGAAATGAAGTGTATTTAACGATAAAAAAATATCATTTTTCTTATCGAGAGAAACAAATACTTTCTTATCAATAAATCGATAATTTTCTTCTTTTAATTCTTCAATAAAATCATTGTGAATTAAAGGAGAAGATGAAGAAATCGAGGAGATTGATGTAAAAGAAATTTCTTGCAAACTTTCATTTAAAAACGATGTTAAATTTTCATCCCGCCTCACCTCTTTAAGTATTCTTTCTTTAAAATTTTTATCATCCGAAAAACAATAATTTATACCCTTAAATTTAGGAAGAAAAGTAATTAAGATACCATCAATTTCTTTTTTTTCAACAATTACTTTTTTGTTCATATAATAGGTAATAGCGTTTTTCATAATTATTGACATATTTTCACGACCGAATAAGGAAACAGAAAGATTAAGGCGATATTTTTTATCAATTTTTATAAAATAGCTAATTAAAGAATGAATATTTGAAGAAAAATAAATAACTAAATCACGTTCTTTCCCTCTTTTATAACACCCAAAAAGTATGTAGTTATTCGCATCAATATCAAAATATAAGAAAATTATATAATTTCTGAAATAACTGTATTTATCGAAAGGAAAGTCGAGTTTTTCAAATGTTTTATCTTTTATGACAGAAGTTTCAATATAAATCGGCTTAGCTTTTTCAGGAATTTCATAATTTATAAGATCTTCTATTGTTGTCCCCATAACGGTAATCGCATCATGTTCGATCATTTTCATATCAATTGTCATGATTTCTTTTATTTCTTCTTCAAAGATATTTTCTATTCCTTCATCGATAAAATTACGTAAAACATCCTTTAATTCTGTTAAATCTCCCCCATAATAATCTAACCAATTCATTTTCATTGAATTTTTATGTTATATTTTTGTATTTTTGTGGCAAAATAAAAAAGAGATTTCTTTTTATATTTATTTTTTGAGATTTAATTCAAATCTTTGATTTTTTGGGGTATAATTCCTTCCTCTTTTTTTTCGTGTTCTAAAATCTTTAAAATTTCAAATTTGGAGAGCATGGCATCAACAACGACAATTTGATTAATATATCCAATTTTATGGTTTGGATCGACATACGAAAGAAACAACAAAAATCTTTTGGTATCAATTTCATCACCAATTTCCATGTATTCACGTGTATAAAAATAAAGTGTTTTCAAATCATCAAAATTCATAATAAAAGCAGAAAACAACGAAGAAATCATTTCATTTTTGTTATCATCTTCCATCTTTACTTCTTCGATAATTTTGCTACAAAGAAGATAAAGATTTGTGGGAGATGAACCAGCAAGATCAATAACAATTTTATCTTTTTCGTTTAACAAAACCCAAAGAATTTTGCCTTTTTTTGTATCAGCAAAACTACTGAATTCATCGTAATCAAATTCACCGATAAATTCCATTTTTTTTTCGTTAGATTAAATAAAAATACCGTCTATTTCTAAAGAAATAACAAAAAAATGGAAGATACCAATTATACAATCCGCATCGAAGCTCCGCCAAAAGATGGAGCATTTGTTCCACATCTTTTTATTGGTTTGTTGTGTTATGGCGGACAAACGTTTTCACGTTTTAATATGTCCTTGACAAAACTTAACGAAAAATTGAAAATGGCAGGAATTCCGAGCACTACCTTCGTCATCGATAATGAAAGCTTAATTACACGAGGCAGAAACAATGTTGCCGCGAAATTTTTAAGTATGAAGGAATGCACTCATCTTCTTTTTATTGATGTTGATATTTCTTTCGAGGCTGACGATGTTATTGGTATGATTAAATTTAATAAAGATCTTGTTGCGGGTTGTTATCCGAAAAAAGGAATTGAATGGCAAAAAGTCTTTGATTTTCGTCATAAATTCAAAAGTTTGGAAGAAATGAAAACACACGCCCTTTCATACGTCATTAATTTCGATCTTCCTGAAAAGGGCGCTGATATGGAAAAACCACAAGAATACCAAATCCAAACAATCGAAGGAAGATGGGTAAAAGTTCGACATGCGGGAACTGGATTTATGTTGATTGGGAGAAGGGTATTTGAAATTTTGAAAAGAACATATCCTGAACGTGAAATTACACCATCTCAAGAAGGATTTCTATTTAAGGATGAGAAAACTCCAGTTTTATGGAACTTTTTCAACGCCGAAAAGGATCCGAAAAGCGGAATTTATTTAAGCGAAGATTATTTGTTCTGTGATTTGTGGAGAAGATGTGGCGGAGAAATTTGGGTGGATATGAATATTAAGCTATCTCATATCGGCACATATATTTTTGGGGGAGATTTCAAAACATTTGCTTTTAATCCAATTCATGCCCTTCCAGACGAAAATGTTCCGCTAATCACCAAACTTCTTATTGAAGCCCCTAATTTCCAATTAGACGGGAAAAAATACAAAGTTATTCAAATTGAGGAGAAAGGAGAAGAAAAAGGAGAAGAAAAGGAAGAAATTGATTTAACACAAATCATCAAGGGAAAAAAATAAGAAAAAAATAAGAAAAAAATAAGAAAAAAATAAGAAAAAAATAAGAAAAAAATAAGAAAAAAATAAGAAAAAAATAAGAAAAAAAACACAAAAGATTAATATATTCTTTTTTGTCTTACCAACAAAAAGTAATCCTTACCTCTCAACACCATCTACCTTCCATCACATCACCATCTGCCTTCCATCAACTCCTCACTGTCCTTGACGGGACACCACGCAGTCACCATCCTTTTCCACGCTTTAGCCCTCATTTTCTCCATCAACTCCTCTCTGTCCTTGTCAAGTTCCCACGCAGCGGCCTTTCTCTTCAACATATCTTGATGAGCCTTTTCACAACATCTCTCCATCAACTCCTCTCTGTCCTTGTCAAGTTCCCACG
>Ga0233448_1001609_pt1 | contig 18307 bp, 14 predicted proteins | sample SI_124_October20_2_FD_183015 | JGI IMG/M metagenome (GOLD analysis project Ga0233448, IMG submission 183015) | Seawater microbial communities from Saanich Inlet, British Columbia, Canada - SI_124_October2016_150_MG | ecosystem: Environmental > Aquatic > Marine > Inlet | place: Canada: British... | reverse complement strand
CACACAGTGCGCTGGGCTATCGCCCACCGGCTCCAGAGGCCATCGTCCCGATGGACCTTAAACCGGTCATGCACTAACATTTACTCTGGACCACTCAAAGGGGGCCGACCACGCTCTGGATTTGACAAGAATGTCCATTTTCCTGCGAATGGCTTTTCGATTTATCATGGTCATTACAGGTGCTAAAGAGGGAGACCATCGCGACTGGAATGCTATTCGGACATGGGCCAGAGACGCTGACCAAAGGCTGTCATTTGCAAAGGGAAGATTTTGAAGGTTTGTATTATCGGTGCTTCCGGGAAGCTCGGTCAGTATATGCTTCAGCATGCGCTGGATCGTGGGCACGAAGTAGTTGCTGTATGCCGTGAGAAAAGCATAGAGAAGCTATGTTCTTTTCAGGGCCGCATCACCATTGTTCCCGGGGCGACGAACGATCGTCAAGTGATTGAGAAGGCGGTCTCAGGGTGTGACGGTGTCTTGACAGTGCTTGTCCCATGGGGCGTTCACAACTATTCGTCCGGGACCGCTCAGGCCGTGCTCGATTACGCATCTCACGATGCCAGACTTGTGTTTTCATGCGGTTGGCACATCACGCGAGATGGTCAGGATGTGTATTCGCGCCAGTTTATTTGGCTGCTGGACCTGGCTGGTTGGTTAGCACGATTAGTCCATATAGTTGATATTGACGACCAGGTGGAGGCATGTCGGCGAATATTCGATAGTGAAGCGCGATGGACAGTCGTAAGGGGAAGTGACCTTGAAGAGGGTGACAGTCAAGGCTTGCCTGTCTGGAGTCAACATGTCGGTGACCCGGTTCTAAAAAGCAACATGACACGCAGAGTGGACTTTGCCTTGTTTATGATTGATGCCCTGGAAAACCAGGATTTGGTTCATCAGGCACCAGCGATTGTCGGCTGCCAAACTCCCTCGGCTCTCTCCCAGACCGTCGCATGATTGTTAAAGGCCTGCTTTGAGTGAATATCAGACTAAATTGGCTGATCAAATATTGGTCTGCTAACCCCCTCAAAACAGGCATCACCGCCCGGCAAGTCCGTCAAACGCAGGAAAGCGGGTGAAATACAGGACCTTGTAGGAGGACCATTAATAGCCACAAGCGGACACTGGCCATCCGTTGAAATCGAACTATTGTTTCTAAGCATAACTGCGAAGGAGAACAATCTTGATGCGCTGGCTAATTGTTTCATTGATTTCGATCTCGATGTACGCGTTGAATGCCGGACCCGTGGCCGCGGAGAAATTCAGGATTTCGACGGCCGAAAACGATCAGATGCGAGCTTTGGTTCCGCTTATCGAGGAAGCTTACAGACGTATCGGCCACGAAGCAGAAGTCGCCTTTCTGCCAACTCTGCGCAGTCTTCGTTCGTCAAACTCTGGCAAATTCGATGCCGAGTTGGTCCGGACGACTACAGCTGTGCTCGAATACCCAAATCTTGTCCAGGTTCCCGAACCGTTGCTTACGATCTCAGTTTCCGTCATTGTCCAAGAGGGTTCCGACATATCAGAGGCCACTTGGGAAACCGTTGGAAAACACAGCATAATTTATCCGCGTGGGTATGTCCTTATTGACGCCAGAACGCGGGGCATGAATGCGACAGTTGCCTCGCAGCCGAAAAGCATTGCCCGCATGATAGCCAACGGTCGTGCCGACATCGGCATCGTATTGACCCGGGACGCGAAAAAATTGGCATCCGAAATGGCCTCACTGCGCGTGATTGAACCGCCGATCGAAACCGTGGTGCTCTATCACTTTGTGCATTTCAAACATCGCCGCCTGGTGCCTTTGTTGGAGGAAGTACTGATTGAAATGAACGAAAGCGGTAGGGCTCAAGAAATTTTACAGAGCACGCAATAGGACACCGGGATTGTTCGGGAAAGGTCATTTCCGGAAATATCGGGGGCTCGGGTTTACTTCCGCTTTGCACTCAACGGTGGGCCTTATGCGGCAACAAGCGGAATGCGAACAGGCGAAGTTAAGCAAGTCACATATCCTGGCCTCACAATCAAAATGACAGAGAAGTTTTGCGTTTTTTTATTTCCTCGCAGTTGACAGTACAGGATTGGTCGAATGTCATCCGTATTGAATCCACACGTGCTGTTTTTTCAAGTTAAAGGGTATTCCAGATGAGTGATCAAAGTGATCCTGAACTCTATTTTTCAACGCATGTTTTTTGCTGCACTAATCAGCGCGACCCTTCTGATCCGCGCGGTAGTTGTCATGCGCGTGGCGGCGTTGGTTTGCGCAACATGTTCAAGAAAAAAGCCAAAAGTGCAGGTATTGAAGGTGTCCGGGTGAATGCTGCGGGCTGTCTTGATCGGTGTGAGTTTGGCCCGGCAATTGTTATTTATCCGGAAGGCATCTGGTACACGATGCAAAATGAGGCTGATGTGGATGAAATTATTCAGACGCATTTGATCGAAGGCGGTCGGGTTGAACGACTGATGCTTAAACCCGATCAGGTGCCACCACAAACAGACTGATTATCTGATGCTTCTCAATAGACATCTCACGGGCAAAGTGCAGGATGGTTGCTGCTGTATCACCTGGTGTGGCCTGTGGGTGTTCTATGTGTAGTTGATCCAGGTTCGTGGCCAGGCAACCTTTTGGTCTCAAATTTTCTTTTCCAGCGTTGAAGGGTTTCCTGTCAAACGGCATGTCTGGGCCACAATGACACTGTTCCTCGCCTGTTCCTGTACCCGAAAGCGAATGGCAGTCCGAATGCCCAAAGGGTCTGGCTCATTCCTGATTTCAGGGCTGAAAGTCGCTTCAGGTAAGGGCGTTGACGAATGAATATGGGTTTGTGAAATCGTACTGTGTATCGGAAGAAGCCATATTTAGTCCGGATAATACTGATTTTTTAAACACCCGTTTGACAATAGCCCCACAAAAATTGTAAGTTTTCGGTGTTGCAGATGCAAATCGTTTGCATTTGCGTTTAGTCAATCCATCCGACCTGGTAGAATGGCAGCTTGTTGCGGAGTTCAAGTGACCAGCGGTCAGGTTTTACCAAATCAGTTTAAACTGGAGCCAGACGAGTGAAATTTACATCTACTGTTGTGCGCGGCTTTTTGGGGACAGCCATCATCGGCGTCGCTGCCATTGCTTCAACCGCTGCTTATGCTGCCGGTGAAGTAAACCTCTATTCTTCCCGTCAGCCGTTTTTGATGAAGCCCTTGCTGGACGCCTTCACCAGGGAAAGTGGTATCAAGGTCAACATGGTTTATCTGAAAAAGGGTATGCTTGAGCGCCTGAAATCAGAAGGCAGGAACAGCCTCGCTGACCTGATCCTGGTTTCCGACATTGGCAACCTGCATAACCATGATAAAGCTGGCCTGCTGCAAGGCATATCTTCTGCCAAGCTGAGTGCAAATATTCCGTCTCACCTGCGTCATCCAGAAGGCAACTGGTTTGGTCTCACGACCCGCGCCCGTATCATCTATGCCTCCAGGAAACGTGTGAAGCCGGGTGAAGTGACGTCCTACGAAGATCTCGCCAAACCTCACATGAAGGGGCGTGTCTGCATTCGTTCCGGCAAGCACGTTTATAATGTTTCCCTGTTGGCCTCGATTATTGTTGCCAAGGGTGAAGTCGCCGCCAGGGAATGGGCTGCTGGCCTTAAAGCAAACCTGGCGCGCAAACCACAAGGGAATGACCGCGCCCAGGTCAAAGCCGTTTACGAAGGCGAATGTGATGTCGCCGTCGGCAATACCTATTACATGGGTAAAATGGTCACCAATCAAAAGAAGCCTGTGCAGAAAAAATGGGCCGCGTCTGTGAACGTGATTTTCCCCAATCAGGGTGATCGCGGCGCACACGTAAATGTTTCTGGCGCCGGTGTCACAGCCCATGCCAAGAACAAGGCCAACGCGGTCAAGCTGATCGAATTCCTGAGCGATGATGCCGCGCAGAAAATATATGCTGAGAAAAACTTTGAATATCCTGTCAAAGCGGGCGTTGCGATCCATCCAATTGTGGCTTCCTGGGGCACATTCAAGGCCGACAAGGAATCCTTGGCAAAGATCGCCAATCAACGCACATTGGCATCCAGGCTTGTTGATCAGGTTGCCTTCAACAAGTAAGGCAGTCGCGATAAACAGCGTTTTCCAAAACGTTGTAGGGCCGAATGACAATTTTGCGTCATTCGGCCTTTCGACGTCTCTGGATCACGCGGTAGTTGTCAGGTTTATCAGAGTGACTTTCGAGCAAGACCGGATTTAATTAATGGCGTCAGATATCGCAATCGGCACAGAGAAGCGCATGAAAAAGCGCCGGCCGTGGTTGGACGGCTGGACCGCAGGTGCGATTTTGATCGCCACGTTGGCCTCTTTACCCATCATTGCCGTCGGCTACCTGGCTCTTACACCTGAAGAAAACATCTGGCCCCATCTGGTCTCCACGGTTCTGCCGGATTACATCACCACAACCCTGATCCTGATGATCGGCGTTGGTATTGGCACCTTGATCATCGGCGTCAGTACAGGCTGGATTGTCACCATGTGCCGCTTCCCGGGGAAGCGGTTTTTTGAATGGGGCATGCTGTTGCCCATGGCCATGCCAGCCTATGTGATTGCCTATATCTATACGGATATCCTGGAATATGCCGGCCCCTTACAAGGCATGTTGCGCGAGATTTTTGGCTGGACCAGCAAGCGTGACTACTGGTTCCCGGAAATTCGCTCCCTCGGCGGGGCCATCGCCATGATGACTTTGGTCTTGTACCCCTACGTCTATTTGCTCTCACGGGCGGCCTTCCTGGAACAGTCCGTTGGCGTGCTTGAAGCCAGCCGGGCCCTGGGGCGCGGACCCTGGCGCAGCTTTTTTGTCGTTGCCTTGCCACTGGCCCGCCCGGCTATTGTCATCGGTATTTCCCTCGTGCTGATGGAAACCCTGAACGACTTTGGCACTGTCGACTTCTTTGCCGTCAACACCTTTTCGCTGGGCATCTATGATGTCTGGCTGAACATGAACAATGTCAGCGGGGCGGCACAACTGGCTTCGGTGATGCTGCTATTTGTGGTCTTCCTTGTGTTGTCGGAACGCTTTGCCCGGCGCAAACAGCGGTTTCACAATACCTCCAGTAAATACCAGGAATTACCCGGCATTCATTTGCCCGGTCGACGGGGTTGGTTGGCAACGCTTGCCTGCGCCACGCCTGTGGTGCTGGGCTTTCTCATGCCGACCATCGTCCTGATCGTCTATGCCTGGCAGCATTGGGATCCTGAACTGAACGCCGAAATTGCGGGTCATGCCTGGAACAGCATCCGGCTGTCGACAATTGCCGGTGTGGTTGCCGTGCTGATCGCCATTGTCATGGCCTATGCCGCCCGTATTCAGGGCGGCAAGATCTTGTTGGCCGCCAACCGCGTTGCCGCCATGGGTTATGCGGTGCCGGGTGCCGTGCTGGCGGTGGGTGTGATGATCATGCTGGGCAATCTGGATAACGGCATCGATGGGATTGCCCGCGAACAATTCGGCTTTTCCACCGGCCTGATTTTCAGCGGTACCATTGCGGCTGTGACGTTCGGTTATCTGGTGCGCTTTCTGGCCCTGTCACTGGGCACGGTGGAAGCCAGTTTGGGCAAGGTCACCCTGAATATGGACGGGGCATCGCGTAGTCTGGGCCGCGGTACCTTCGCCACCATGCGCCTGGTGCACCTGCCCCTGATGCGCACAAGTATTCTGACGGCGGTCATGCTGGTCTTTGTGGACTGCATGAAAGAACTGCCCATGACCGTTATTTTGCGACCTTTCAATTTTCAGACACTGGCAACTTTCGTACATCAATATGCCTCGGATGAACAGTTGGGCGACGCATCACTTGCTGCTCTGTCGATTGTCGGTGTCGGCATCATTCCGGTTATCGTACTGAGTTTAGCTATCGCCAAATCACGGCCAGGCCACAGTAAAGATATGAGTCAGGGGAACTGAAAAAATGGATGGGCTTCATATGGTGGGCATCGAACATGCCTATGGCAATACTAATGTCCTGAACAATGTATCGCTGACGGTGCCGGCCGGGGAGCTGGTTTGTCTGCTGGGACCATCTGGCTGTGGCAAAACCACTTTGTTGCGCATTGCCGGGGGCATGGAAAAATTGCAGGCAGGCACTGTGACCATTGACGAAGAAATTGTCGCCGAACCCGGTCACCAGTTACCACCTGAAGACCGCAAAATTGGTTATATGTTCCAGGATTATGCCCTGTTCCCGCATCTGACCATTATCGACAATGTGACCTTCGGCCTGTTTCGTATGGATAAGGCCGAGGCGGTTAAGCGCGCCATGGAGATGCTGGATCTGGTTGGCATGGCCCAGCATGCCGCCAAACATCCGCACATGCTGTCGGGCGGCCAGCAACAACGTATCGCCCTGGCCCGGGCCCTGGCACCGAAGCCGCGGCTGGTATTGCTGGATGAACCCTTTTCCGGCCTTGATACCAACATGCGGGCAAAAATTCGCGAAGAAACCCTGATGATACTGAAGCACACCAATGTGGCCACCATGATGGTCACCCACGATCCCGAGGAAGCCATGTTCATGGCGGACCGGATCAAGGTCATGGGCGATAACGGCAAGGTCCTGCAGTCCGGTCGTCCGGCAGACATCTATTACAAACCGGTTGATGAATATGTCGCCCGGCTGTTTGGCCCGATGAACCATATCGACGGGATTGTTCATAACGGGGCCATTGGTTCGTCATTTGGTGACATCAAAACTGACGACGCTGAAAACGGTCAGGCTGTGCGCCTGTTAATTCGCCCGGAAGGTGTTGTTCTACACGATGGCAAGGGCACCGATGGTGGCACGCCAGTGGATGTGGTCTCGGCACACTTGCTGGGTGACAGCTCCATCGTGCGCTGCAGTCTTAGGGAAGGGGCCAACAAGGGGGCTGAATTTCAGGTCCGAATCGCGGGAGCTTTTGACGCCGCAGCCATGGGGCAGGTTCACGCCCATGTAGACCCTCGACATACATTTGTGTATCCTCATGACAAGCAATAAACGCGGAGACACCGGCATGGTGGAAATAACTCGATCCTTTGAGATCGAAGTCGATATCATTGATGATGATCATCGTCGCCTGGTTGATTCAATAAACGAAATCATTCAGGCGCTGAATAACGAACAGTTTGAATTATGTGCTCAGCTGGTGCCTGATTTTGTTGATCTGTCCAAACAGCATTTCCGCCGCGAAGAATCCTTGTTGGCCAAATATGACTACCCCCAGACGGATAATCATATCAAACACCATGCCAGCCTCGACGATAAAATGGAGACCATGCTGGCTCTTGCCACCAAGGTTGCTGACAGCCCGCCCGCGGCAGAAGCTTTGCGCAAGGAACTGATCTTCTTCATGATGGATGACATCATCAATGAAGACATGGACTTCAAGTCCTTTATGGTCAACGCAACGGCTGGCAAGGCTTAGAACTTTTTCGTTCAAACCGAATAATCTTATTGGCTGTTGCGCCACCCGCTGCTGTTATGTCACCTGATCCCGCTGGTAATCATCTTCAAGACGAACAATGTCGTCTTCGCCAAAGTAGTCGCCACACTGCACTTCAATCAAATGCAAGGGTTCTGAGGTCGGGTTTTCCAGTCGATGGTTCTCTCTCTGGGGAATATGAACCGACTGGTTTGCTGACAACTCAAATACCTCGTCTCCGCGTGTCACGATGGCGGAGCCTGAGACAACCGTCCAGTGTTCGGAGCGTCTTTCATGATACTGCAGGCTAATACGTCTGCCAGGTGCGACGCAGATACGCTTGGCCTGAAATCCGGGACCGGCACCAATCCCCTGGTACCACCCCCACGGACGGTGTACCTTCAGGTGTGAAATGTACTCTGGCCTTTGATCTTGCCTTAACTGTTCGACAATAAGCTTTACATCGTCAACTTTATCCATTGTCGAAATCAGTACGGCGTCTTCTGTCGCGACAGCCACCAGATTATCAATACCGATTGCGGCCAGAAGGGGACCTTCGGATCTCAGGTAGCTGTTTGATACTTCACTTGCGATGACATCCCCAACAACAAGGTTGTGGTCTGAATCGAGTTGTCCCAATTCCCAAAGCTTCGACCATGAACCCACATCGCTCCAGTCCATATCGACGGGAATGACGGCTGCCAAATCTGTTTTCTCCATTACCGTGACGTCAACCGAACCTTCTGGACATTCCGCAAAAGCGTCAGCGCCAAGTCGAATGAAATCATGGTCCCTGGAGGCCTTGTCCAGGGCTTTGCGGCAAGCCGCCAACATGTCCGGGGCATGGCGTTGAATCTCTTCGAGCCAAACCGATGCTTTAAACATAAACATACCACTGTTCCAGGCGAAGCCACCTTTCTCCAGCATGGACTTCGCATCATTCAACGGCGGCTTTTCGATAAACAGATCGATTTCAAATGCACCTTTGATATCAAGTGGTGCACCCGCCTGAATATAGCCATAGCCCGTCTCCGGTGCCGTTGCCGAAATACCAAATGTGACCAGACGTTTGGCTGCTGCGGCCTGTTGAGCGAGTGTGATCGCTTTTGCGAAAGCTTGCGTGTCACCAATGGCATGATCGGATGGCAACAGCAATATTTCTGCGTCAGGTGTTTGTTCTTGTGCAATAAGTGCAGCCACTGTTGCAGCTGGTGCGGAAGATCGACCGACAGGTTCCAGCACGATTTTGCCATGCGTAACGCCAGATTTGCGCAATTCTTCCGCGACCAGAAATCGATGTTGTTCGTTGCTGATCATCAGCGGCGCAGAAAATTCGGCACCAGTGACACGGTTAATGGTTTCCTGCAGCAGCGTTTGTTCGCTGACAAGAGGCAGAAATTGCTTGGGGAAGGTGGCGCGTGACATGGGCCAAAGCCGCGTACCAGATCCCCCGCAAAGGATAACAGGAAAAATCATTGCTTCGACGCTCTCTCAAGGACGGGTCGGATACCCCGGTGACGATATTTTTGTTTTGTATGTTCGAAAAGCCGGTTCACTGTCATGTCCGTTCGGCAGGAAACTGAGGTTTGGGACCTGTTTTATTGCCGGGAACGGGGAAATGAACAAGGCCAGCTACCCGCAGAGAAATATCATTTTTTCGAAATTGATACAATTAGCCTCTCTATTATCAATGCAGGTACGCCCGGTTTCAGGACAGAATCTGTCGGAAATTCAATGTCGAATGACAATCGAAGCGCCTAAAAATTATTGAACTTTTCCAAACAATAAAATAATTGAGATTCGGGGGACCACCATGGCCAAGGCCAAAAGCACAAACGATCAACACAAAAACCCTAAAAGCGATATCGAAATCGCCCAGGCAGCGACAATGCTGCCGATCCAGGATGTGGCGGCGAACAAGCTGGGGATCGGTCCCGAACACCTGGAGGCCTACGGTCACTACAAAGCCAAACTGTCTCTCGACTACATTGATGGTCTGCAAAAGAAAAAAGACGGCAAACTGATCCTGGTGACGGCTATTTCCCCGACACCGGCAGGTGAGGGCAAGACGACCACAACAGTCGGCCTGGGTGACGGCCTGAACCGTATTGGCAAAAATGCGATCATCTGCCTGCGGGAACCCAGTCTTGGCCCCTGCTTTGGTATGAAGGGTGGGGCCGCCGGTGGCGGAAATGCCCAGGTCGTGCCCATGGAAGATATTAATCTGCATTTCACTGGTGATTTTCATGCTATCGGCGCCGCCAATAACCTGCTGGCGGCCATGATCGACAATCACATCTATTGGCATGAAAACGATAAAACCGGCCTTGATAACCGTCGCATTACCTGGCGTCGAGCGGTGGATATGAACGACCGGTCTTTGCGGGATATTACGACGTCCCTGGGTGGTGTGGCCAACGGAGCCCCACGTCAGGGGGGCTTTGATATCACGGTGGCGTCCGAAGTTATGGCGATCCTTTGTCTGTCAAATAACCTGGAGGAGCTGCAACGTCGTCTGGGCAATATCATCGTCGGGCACTCCCGTGACAAAAAGCCCGTGACGGCACGGGATCTGAAGGCAGAAGGGGCCATGTCCGCTTTGTTAAAGGATGCCATCAAGCCAAATCTGGTGCAAACCATGGAGAATAATCCGGCTTTCATCCATGGCGGACCGTTCGCCAATATCGCCCATGGCTGTAATACCATTATGGCCACGAAAACGGCTCTGAAACTCGGAGAATATGTCGTCACAGAAGCGGGCTTTGGCGCTGACCTTGGCGCGGAGAAGTTTTTTGATATCAAGTGCCGCAAAGCTGGCCTGAAGCCGGACCTGGTTGTTCTGGTGGCAACGATCCGGGCACTGAAAATGCATGGTGGTGTGGCGAAAGAGGACCTTAAAGTCGAAAATCTGGAGGCCCTGGACAGTGGCTTTGCCAATCTGGAACGTCATCTTTCCAACATTTCGCATTTCGGTATGAAAACCATTGTTGCCATCAACAAATTCTCGGCCGATACAGCGGCAGAAGTTGAACTGGTCAAGAAAAAATGCGCTGACCTGGGTGTCGAGGCTATTGAATCAGATCACTGGGGCAACGGCAGTGCCGGTGCCGAGGACCTTGCCAATGCTGTTGTCGCCAAGATTGAAAAAGATGAGTCAAAATTTCACCCGCTATATCCGGATGAAATGACCTTGTGGAACAAAATCCGCACGGTTGCCACTTCATTGTATGGGGCGGAAGAAGTCATTGCCGATAAAAAAGTGCGGGATCAGATCAGCACCTTGCAACAGGACTACGGGCACTTTCCGATCTGTATTGCCAAGACCCAGTACAGTTTCTCCACGGACCCCGATCTGAAAGGTGCCCCCAGCGGCCATGCCGTGCCAATTCGTGAGGTTCGCTTGTCTGGTGGCGCCGAATTCCTGGTTGTTGTCTGCGGCGATATCATGACGATGCCCGGACTGCCACGCACACCCGCGGCGACCAACATTCATATCGATGAAGACGGCCGCATCGCCGGTTTATTCTAGATCGACCAGGGGCATACTTTCAGACTTTCACCCGTTCGCTTTTTGGATCGTAAAAGGGCCGCAAGGATGCCGTTGCAGAAAACCGTTCGCAGGCGATTTCGATTTCGTATTTGCCGTCGTTGACCCAGGCGGCATCAACGCCGTCATCGTTTTTCACATATCCCATGCCAAGGGATTTGCCGACCGCGTGGCCAAACATGCCTGACGAGATGTAGCCAACGATCTGATTATTTCGCCAGATCGGTTCGTTGTGATACATCAGCGGATCTGTGTCATCGAGGGCAAACTGCACCAGGCGTCTTTTCACACCGTTCTTCTTTTGCTCTAGCAGGGCATCCTTGCCGATAAAGCCGCCGGGCTTGTCCCAGGCAACGGCAAAGCCAAGACCCGCTTCAATCGGTGTGTCTTCATCCGTGATATCGTGGCCCCAATGACGATAGGCTTTTTCTGTGCGCAGGGAATTCATGGCATGCATACCCACATGTTGCAGGTCAAAATCCTCGCCTGCCGCAACAATGCTATCGTAAACACCAGTCGCGAATTCGGTCGGAATATAAAGCTCCCAGCCCAGTTCGCCCACATAAGTGATGCGAGAAGCCCGGACGAGCGCATAGCCCAGTTCAATTTCCTGGCTGGTCGCAAAGGGAAAAGCCTCGTTCGACAGATCAGCCGGTGTCAGGCTTTGCAACAGGTCGCGGGATTTGGGTCCCATGATGCTGACCATTGCCATGCCAGACCCCACATCAGTTAAAATGGCGTGGGCATCATCAGGAATATGACTTTGCAGCCAACTGAAATCACGATTGGCCGAAGAAAAGGCGGTGACAATCATGAAACAGGTGTCGCCCGTGCGGGTGATCGTCAAATCAGATTCGATGCCGCCGCGTTCGTTTAGCCATTGTGTGTAGACAACCTTGCCCACAGGCACAGAAATATTGTTGGCGCAGACCTGGTTAAGCACTGCTTCGGCGTCGCGTCCCTGGAACAAAAACTTGGCAAATGAGGACTGGTCCAGCAGGCCAACACCTTCACGAATGGCCATATGTTCACGTGCTGAATGCTCGAACCAGTTCTGGCGCTTGTAGGAATATTCGTATGCCGGGGTCACCTCTTCGGGGGCAAACCAGTTTGCCCGCTCCCAACCTCCGGCTTCCCCAAAGCAGGCACCCTTCGCGATCAGGCGGTCATGCAAGGGGGAGGTGCGCGCCATGCGGGCCGAAGCAAACTGGCGAAAGGGCCAGTGCATGGCATACAGCAGACCCAGGCCTTCAACCGTGCGGTCGTGCAGGTATTTTGCATTGCCCTGGAAAGGCAGCATGCGGCGAATATCGACGTCCCACAGGTCCATGGGTGGATGTTTGTTGACGATCCATTCGGCCAGGACCTTGCCGGCACCGCCCGAGGACTGAATGCCGGTGGAATTAAACCCGGCGGCCACATAGAAGTTTTCAACCTCAGGCGTCGGGCCCAGCAGATATCGGTCGTCCGGGGTGAAGCTTTCAGGGCCATTGAAAAACAATTGAATGCCGACATTTTCCAGGGCGGGTAGTCGCTTCAGGGCTGTCTCCAGGATCGGCTCAAAATGATCAAAATCATCCGGCAACTGGGTGAAAGAAAAATCTTCGGGAATACCGTCCATACCCCAGGGCTTGGAAACCGGCTCGAACGCCCCCAACAAAAGTTTCCCCGCATCTTCCTTGAAATAAGCACAATTGTCAGGATCACGCAGTACCGGCAGGTCTGGTGTCATGCCTTCAAAATTTTCTGTGACAATATAGAAATGCTCGGCAGCGTGCAGCGGCACATTGGCGCCTGCCATGCGACCCAGTTCGCGGGCCCACATACCGGCACAATTCACAACCACTTCCGCCTGAATATCGCCTTTGTCCGTAGCCACACCCGTGACCCGCCCTTCTTTGGTATGAACAGCGGTCACTTTGGTGTCTTCAAAAATTCGTGCACCGCCCATTTTGGCTCCCTTGGCCAGGGCCTGGGTCACGTCAATGGGATTAACCTTGCCGTCCTTGGGCAGGTACACCGCACCTACCACATCATCGACATTGATCATGGGCCACATATTTTGCGCTTCAGATGCGGAAATCACATCAACTTCCAGGCCAAAACAACGCGCCATTGAAGCACCGCGTTTCAGTTCTTCAAAGCGGCCTTCATTTGTCGCCAGACTCAATGAGCCATGTTGGGCAAAACCTGTTGCCTGTCCGGTTTCTTCTTCCAGTTTGCCAAAAAGCTCTGCTGTATACTGGGCCAGTTTGGTCATGTTCTGGGTTGCCCGTAACTGTCCGACCAAACCGGCCGCATGCCAGGTGGTGCCGCAAGTCAATTGTTTGCGTTCCAGAAGAACCACATCCATCCAACCCAGTTTGGTCAGATGATAAGCCAGTGAACAGCCAACAACGCCGCCGCCAACAATGACGACCTGGGCTTGCGTGGGGAATTGCTTTGACATATTTGCGCCTCAGAATTTCAGATAACAGGAATCTCGGAAAGCAAAGTACGGGCAGGGCGCAATATCCGTAAGGGCATATGCGCATGATTTCCGCAGAATTATGCCGTCTCTTGCAGACAAGTTCGATGCAGTATTGCAGAATATGTTTCTTTTTTGCATTCGACCTAAAGCGAAAAAGATGCTGACGGACCGTATCGACATTCGCAACCTGGTTTCGCGTTCAGCCAAAACACTCAAAGAAAGTATGAGATGCCTCAAATGACGACAAAATCTGATCTGAATGCAAGTGGCCTCGCCAATAAACGCGCACTGGTCACTGGTGCCGGCGGCGCCATCGGCCGTGAAATCGTTTCCTTGTTTGTGGGCGGAGGTGCCAGGGTCGTGGCGACAGATCGTGATGCGACAAGCCTTGCCGGTCTCGCTGAACAATATGGCGATCAAGTTTTGACCATAGTCGCAGATGTTTCCGATCCGGACGAGATGGCGGCTGCGACAGACGCTGTTGTCGCCGCTTGGGGCGGGCTCGATATTGCTGTTTTGTGCGCCGGTGTCGAAGGCACAGTGAGTAACATTGTCGACGCCGATGTGGCTGATTTTGACAGGGTCATGGCGGTCAATGTCAGGGGCGTTTGGCTGGGGCTGAAATACGCGGTTGCAGCCATGAAGCAAACCGACGCAAGTGGTGGCAGCATTGTCGCCTTGTCGTCAAATGCCGGCATGGCGGGCGCTGCCAGGGCTTCGGCCTATTCCGCCAGCAAGCATGCCGTGATCGGACTGGTCAGGAGCATCGCTGCCGAAGTCGGACGGGATAATATTCGGGTGAATGCGGTCTGCCCTGCACCCATTGAGGGGCGCATGATACAGTCTCTGGAAAAAGGTTTTTCTCCCAAGGAACCGGAAAAAATACGTAAGACGCTTGAGGGCAAAATCCCGCTGGGTCGTTATGGCCAACCCGAAGAAGTCGCTGCCATGGTTGGCTTTCTGGCCAGCGATAAATCCGGGTTTTGTACCGGCGGCATCTACGCGGTCGACGGCGGCAAAACAGCGATCTGATCCAGATCGCTTTTAATACAAGCCGCTTTTAATCCAGGCCGCTTTAGTGACGGCGTAGTTGGCGATCAAACAGGGCCAACATTGTTTCCCAGTGACGCTCCGCGGCGGGCTTTTTGTAGACAGCCCGCAAGGGGAAGACGAAGCCGTGTTCTGTTTCAGGATAAATCTCGATAGTGTGGTTAACGCCAGCTGATTGCATGGCACCGGGCATGGCGGCCAGTTCTTCCGCTGGCACATGTGGGTCGTCGGAGGCAAAGCCCAGATACACCTCAGCCTTGATCTTGTTGGCGACCAGATGCGGCGAGTCCGGCTGGTCGGTGATGATCTTGACGCCATGATAAGCGGCAATTGCGCCAAATCTGTCAGGGAAAGCCGCGCCCACAGACATGACAAACTGTCCGCTCATGCAATAACCAACGCAGCCGATGGGGCCTGGTGCCGCTGCATCACATTGATCGATGTAGTCGAGCATGGCTTTCGTGTCATCCACCACGCGGGCGTTGCTCAAGGTGTTCATCACTTCATACATGCGGGCCAGTTGTTTTTCATCTTCCCGGATTTGCAGGGGATCAAAGCCATATTGGCCTTCACGGCCGGTGCGATAATACATGTTAGGCAACAACACCGTGTAGCCAACCGTACCAAGACGACGCGCCATATCGCGCAATTCTTCCCGCATGCCTGGCGCATCCTTGTAAAGAATGACAGCGGGGTGGGGGCCATCCTGTTCCGGGTGGCAGACAAAGACGTCCATGATGCCGTCGTCAGTTTTGATTTCGGTTTCGAATTCCCGCATGATTTTTTGCTCCCCTTTTGATTGTTGCAGATAGATTGACCGAAGCGGCTTGCTCCGGCAACGCCCTTGCCTGAAAATGATATTTAATTTGATGTCGATACTGACCCGCAATGGAGTGCGTTATGAAAGCTGCCCTGATCGAGAAATTTGGCGGACCCGAAGTTCTGGTCTACGGCGATATGCCGGACCCCGTTCACGGCCCGGACGAAGTCCTGGTTGATGTTCATTGCGCCAGTGTGAATGCCGCCGACTGGAAAGGGCGGTCTGGTGCCTATGGCGGCACTGTCGACTTCCCTTATATTCTGGGTCGCGATTTCTCCGGGGTGATCAGTGCCGTGGGCGCAAATGTAAATGATCTGCAGATCGGCGATGCCGTCTTTGGCGTCTGCGACGTGGGTCAGGAAGGCGCTTATGCGGAAATGATCGCCATGAAGGCGTCGATCATTGCCAAAAAGCCTGAGTCTCTTTCTCACGAGGAGGCTGCAGCCCTGGCCCTGACGGGGCTGACAGCGCTGGTCACGGTGGAAGACACCCTGAAACTGCAATCCGGTGAAACGATCCTGATCCAGGGGGGCGCTGGCGGTGTTGCCGGTTTCGCTGTGCAACTGGCAAAGCATATTGGTGCCCATGTCATTACAACAGCAAGTGCTGGCAATCATGAGTATCTGCAAGGCCTCGGGGCGGACCGGATCGTTGATTACAACAGGGAGGACTTTACCGAAGTTGTCTCCAATTGCGACGCTGTGTTTGATACTGTCGGGGGGGATGTTGCTCAACAGTCTTTCTCTGTCCTGAAGCCAGGGGGGCGGGCCGCCTTCATTGCTTCAGGCCAAACCGCGCCGGAATCACCACGGGATGATGTCACTTCATTAAGGCCTGCTGTCGGCCGGGACCGGCGTTTCCTCGAGCGCATCATCGACCTGGTCGAGAAAAAAGCCGTGCAGATACCGGAGATTAAAACCTGGCCGCTATCAGAAGCGGTGCAAGCCCATACCGTCAGCGAGGCGCGTCATTTACGGGGCAAACTGGTTTTCAAAGTTCGTTGAATGTTTCGTTCACGAAAGCGCTAATCACGATAAGGGTGGTCCAGGTACAATTCCGGTTTGAAATCCATGCCATGCCCTGGCCGGTCTGGCGGGGTCAGCATGCCGTCGGTTGGCACCAATGGGTCCACCCACAATTGATCATACCAGCCCATATTTTCCACCCATGACGCGTTCGGAATGGACGCAAGCAGATGACTGCTCAGCTCCGGGAACAGATGAGGCGCGATCTTCAGACCGGCTTTATGGGCAAGGTCGCTTATGACGCGCAGCTCAGTATAACCGCCCCGCATGATATCCGGTTGCAGGGTCGGGACCTTGCCGCTGGCGAGAAACGGTTTCAGATCATGATGGGTAAAATGGTTCTCGCCAGTGGCCAGGGGCGTATCGATGGCATCTGCGATTTGGGTGTAACCGTCAAAGTCATCTGCCATGACCGGTTCCTCCAGCCATGAGATGTTTTGCTCCGCGAATTTCCCACCAACTGTAATGGCCTCTTCAACGCTCCAGCCCTGGTTAACGTCGACCATTATTTCAATGTCATCGCCAAGGGCGGCCCGCATATCCCGGACATTTGCGATATCTTCGTCATGGGTGAACAGGTGTGCGACCTGCATCTTGATGGCCTTATACCCATCGGCGACAAACTTCTCCGCCTTTTCGATCATGCCGTCGTGACCCAGGCCGCGATAACAGCCAGACCCATAGACAGGCAAGGGGTTCGGTTTGCCGCCCCAGATCTGCCACAGGGGTTTGTTGTCGGCACGCCCCACAGCATCCCACAGGGCAATGTCGATGGCAGACATGGCCATCACCGTGATCCCCATGCGGCCCTGTATAAAGGTAGACAGCCACATCTTTTGCCAAAGACCTTCCACATCTCTTGCGTCTTCACCAATCAAACCGGGGGCCAGCATCTCCTTGATACACATTTCAAGTGTTCTGATGCCGCCAGCCAGGGGATGCAGATGGCCAGTCCCGATAATCCCAGAAGCAGTTTCGATTTCAACAACCAGAAGGTCGATCATTTCCAGCGTCAGGAAACCGGTTTGCGGCGGGTCTTTAAAGGGCACCGACAACAAGTGGGTGCGGATATCAGTTATTTTCATTACTTATCTTCCTTGCCGTTAATGTGGGCAAAAAACGGGCTGTTTGAACGATCCTTGCCTGAAGTCGGTTCAGACGAGAGATATGTTTCCTGAAAACAGGTCCTGCGGCAAGAATCTTCCCGACATTTCCGGCACTTATATGCCGATTGATTATTACATATGGTTTATTTTCAGATTCCTGCACATTTTTTCAAATAGTGCTTTACAGGTTCGGGGGCAGGGCCTATAACCCCCCTCGTCGCCGCAGGGAACATGGCCAACACGGTCAACGACTTGCAGCGATTTTTTGTTCTCTAGCCAGTTTTGATTTAGCTGGGTCAGACTTAAGTGTCTGAAATGATTGCAAAAATATCCGATGAGGGTTTTATCTTTATCGGTTGTTCTTTTACATTGTGAATATGGAAGAGATGCGTAGGCGGCGGTTAACCAATTTACGGTGACTGTTGCAAACGCAAAACATGTACATCGCACACCCGGTGTTTGATTTGTTCTTCGGAATATTTCGGGCACCAAATGTGCAATTACAAATAGTATATTTTACGCAAATATACGACGCCGGGATATCCAGCTGCTGTTGGATGTCCCAAACGTGTTTGTGACGGGATCCGAATAGTCAAACGTCGTGCCATTTCCTTTTGGCATGATGTCAAACTCAACTTGAGAGTTTGATCCTGGCTCAGAACGAACGCTGGCGGCAGGCTTAACACATGCAAGTCGAACGAGAACCTGGACTTCGGTCCAGGGGAGAGTGGCGCACGGGTGAGTAACGCGTGGGGATTTACCCAGCAGTACGGGATAACATCGGGAAACCGGTGCTAATACCGCATACGCCCTTCGGGGGAAAGATTTATCGCTGTTGGATGAACCCGC
>Ga0233448_1001600_pt1 | contig 18423 bp, 18 predicted proteins | sample SI_124_October20_2_FD_183015 | JGI IMG/M metagenome (GOLD analysis project Ga0233448, IMG submission 183015) | Seawater microbial communities from Saanich Inlet, British Columbia, Canada - SI_124_October2016_150_MG | ecosystem: Environmental > Aquatic > Marine > Inlet | place: Canada: British... | reverse complement strand
TGCCCAAAGGCGCAGACGGATTTTTGTACTTGATTGCACCCTTTTTCGGATTGATTGCGGGAGTCGCTACTTTTGCGATCATACCACTTGCTGGCCCAATCGGTGATTTTACTTTTCAAGTCACAGATATTGAACCCGGCTTACTGTTTATTTTTGCCATCACCTCACTCAGTGTTTACGGTGCAGTGCTGGCTGGAACAAGCTCCAACAGTAAATTTGCTTTACTTGGCGGTACCCGAGCTGCAGCGCAAATGATTTCCTATGAAGTCTTCATGGGACTGGCATTGATGGGTGTTTTCATGGTTTACGGCACAACGCGTGTAAGCGGAATTGTTGACGGACAGAATGACTACTGGTTCGGTAATTTAATTCCAATGTGGGGTGTTTTAACACAACCTCTCGGATTCGTACTCTTTTTTACGGCATTGGTCGCTGAAACTAAACGTGCTCCGTTTGATGCGCCTGAAGGTGAATCGGAAATTGTAGCCGGATATTTTCTGGAATATTCCGGAATGCGCTGGTCGGCTTTTATGCTCGCGGAATATGTAGCACTCGTTGGTGTTGCTTCTTTGATTACGACATTATTTTTTGGCGGTTACCATGTCCCCTGGCTGCACCTTTGGGAAAGTGCTCCTCAGTGGTTAGTGACGATCTTACAAGTTATCAAATTTTCAATTTTCACTTTGTTTTTCTGCTGGTTTCAAATTCAGTTACGTTGGACAGTTCCGAAATTCCGCTTTGACCAGACAATGGCTCTCGGTTGGAAAAAACTACTTCCGCTGTCGCTGGCAAACGTGTTTGTCACCGCATTTGTGATTCTCGCTTTTGGGTGAGTCATTCAGCAATAAAAAGGTTTAAGAGTAATTAATGGACTTAACATTTATGCGGCAGGGTTATGCGAAGGGCGGCCTGACCAAAGAGCAGTTAAATTCAAATCCGTTCTTGCAGTTTGAAGCATGGTTTGAAGAAGCAAACGACGCGGAACCAATTCCGAATGCAATGAGTCTGGCAACTGTAGGCAAGTCCGGGACTCCGATGTTGAGAACTGTTCTGCTGAAGTTGTTTGATGAAAATGGATTTGTCTTTTTTACAAATTATAAAAGCAGGAAAGCGACTCAAATTGAGGAAAATCCAAATGTCGCAATGCTCTTTAACTGGGTAGCAATGGAACGTCAGGTCAGCATAAACGGAGTTGCGGAAAAAATTGAAACTAGTGAATCGTTGAAATATTTTCTGAGCCGTCCCCGTGGAAGTCAACTAGGAGCATGGGTTTCAGATCAGAGCTCAGTCTTGTCTTCAAGAAAAATATTGGAAATGAAGCTTGACGAAATGAAACGTAAATTTGCAAAAGGCAAAATTCCACTACCTGATTTTTGGGGAGGTTACAGGATTAAACCGGAAAATTTTGAATTTTGGCAGGGATGTCCCAACCGTTTGCATGACCGTTTTTTGTATAGTAAAACGGCTGATGAATGGAGCATCGAGCGTTTGGCTCCATAATTAAATATTGATTATAATGTTAAAAATGAAAAAATATTGTTTATTGGAGGCTTCATGGAATTAAAGGTCAAACAAGTTAACAGGTTGGACGGAGCAAGGGAAGCATTATACTTACCGGCACTTTTCGTCGGTTTCCGTCTCACTATAAAACACTTTTGGCGCAATCTTTTTGGTTCAAGAGATGTGGTGACTATTAATTATCCTGAAGAGAAACGTCATATTTCTGCACGTTGGCGTGGACGACACCGTCTTACCAGGCGTGAAAACGGTTTTCTGAGTTGTGTTGCCTGCTATATGTGTGAAACCGTTTGTCCGTCAAAATGCATTCACATACAAGCCGGTGAACATCCTGACCTTTCGGTTGAAAAATATCCTGTAGTTTTTAATATTGATGAACTACGCTGCGTTTTCTGCGGACTCTGTGTTGAAGCATGTCCCAAAGACGCAATTCGTATGGACACTGGTGTTATCTCAATGGCTTATACTTCACGCCAAACATTTGATTTTACAAGAGATTTGCTTAAAGACAATTATGATCCAAAAGCTCACTCTAATCCCAAATATGGAGATTCTGACCTGCCGTCCCCCGCCAATCAACAGGAAGCCTTACCCAACTCTCAAGGGGTGCCGGCGAGCTAAAATATTTCATGGATTCCTCTAACGAAGTTTTCTCGACAGAAGAAAAGGAAATACTTTCTTCTTATGTCACCAACACAGACCGCTCCATTTTTGCGCTCACCAATCTTCCGGAAGTGATCAAGGGAGCGCTATTTTCCCGTTATTCCCGCTCAACTCTCGGACTCCGTTCATTACTTCTCAGAGATTTTATTCAGGACAAAGACTCCAAATTTTCGGAAATTCAAGCCGGCGCAGAAAATCCTGATTCTGCAGAAAATTCCAAACTTGCCATTGAATCCGCGCAAAAATTTTATGACAGAATTCTTGATGGATATGGAGATGATTCAATTGGCGAACTTGGCGGTGCACATTTAGCCCTGGAAAACATTTCTATCCTTGCCACCAAAACCGTGCAGGATTCCCGCATCGGTGGTTCTCCTTTAGAAAAATCTACACGCTACGTCAGTTTCGCGGATAAAATAAGAATAGCTTCCGGAAAGGATGAATTCCGCTTTTATCAGGAACCAACTTTGCTCAATTCTGAGCACAGGGATTTGTATCTGCAGACTTGCCGGAATTTGTTTGAAACATATGTCCGTTTTACTGAACCAATACGTGAGCATGTCCGGAAACAGTTACCTCGTGATCCGGAAATCAGTCAAGCTGCGTACGAACGTTCGGTGGTTGCACGTGCTTATGACATTATCCGGGGACTCTTACCTGCGTCAACTCTGACAAACATGGGTGTTTTTGGAAACGGTCGTTTTTTTGAAACTCTGATTACAAAATTGAGGGCAGAACCGTTTGGTGAGTTGAATCAAATTGCACAATTTACCTATGAAGAACTTTCAAAAGTTATCCCTTCATTCGTACGGCGTGCAGACGCAGAACATCGTTATTTTCAGGATTATCAAAACTTTGCGAAGGCACAGCAAGAACTCGTGCGAAATTTTGCTACGGCCCATCTGGGAGGGATGACAGCAGAATCTGCAGAATCTGTGCGTTTGATCGATTATGATCAGGATGCAGAAAGCAAACTGTTGGCAGCATTACTTTACACTCACTCTGGTTTGACACTTCAGCAAATACGGGAAAGTGTCAAAACAATGCCCGAGACAGAAAAAACACGACTGATCGAACAGACAATTGAGCTAAGAAGTCACAGGCGTCATAAACCGGAACGTGGATTGGAAATGGCATTTTACACCTTTGATATTTTAGGTGATTATGGAATGTACCGCGATTTACAACGTCACCGGATGCTCACACAGGAGCGTCAACCGCTGACAACACGTCACGGTTATGATACTCCGGTTGAGATAGAAGATGCCGGTTTAGCTGAAGAGTATCACCGAGCAATGTCCAGTTCTGCAGAGGCCTTCGAAACGATCGCAAAAGATTTTCCGCATGAAGCACAATATGTGGTGCCAATGAGTTATAACATTCGCTGGTACGTTCATATTAATTTACGGGCGCTAATTTGGCTCACGGAAATCCGCAGTACTCCGCAAGGCCATACCGGTTACCGGAGAATTGCCCAGGAAATGTTCAGGAAAGTAGAAGAGGCTCAACCCTTACTGGCGAAATATATGAAATTTGTTGATCTAAATGAATATTCTCTCGGACGTTTGAGCGCGGAACAACGTCAGGAAGATAAACAGGTTTGACCAATTAACACACGTTTACAGTTTGCTGTTCTCATTTTGGGGGAGTACATTAGCAGAGCTTCAACCGTCAACGTTTAATCAATTTAAAAGGAGACACAGATGCACGAAAATTTAAATGTGATTGACCACCCGCTGGTGCAGCACAAACTTTCGTTGATGCGTAAAAAAAGCACGTCCACTCAAAGTTTTCGGACTTTGATACGTGAGGTCGGCACCTTGCTCGCCTATGAAGTTACCAAAGATCTACCGCTGATTTATCAGGAAATTGAGACTCCGTTGATGAAAATGGATGCTCCTTTTCTGGAGGGTAAAAAGCTCTGTCTGGTTTCGATTTTAAGAGCAGGCAATGGTTTGCTGGATGGATTTATGGATCTTCTCCCTTCAGCACGGGTTGGACACATCGGCCTTTACCGTGATCCGGAAACTCTGGTCGCAGTTGAATATTACATGAAACTACCGGATTTAATCAATCAGCGTCTTGTTCTGGCGCTGGATCCAATGCTGGCCACCGGACATTCTTCCGCAGCTGCTGTGACGAGATTAAAGGAAAACGGTGCTGAAAATATACGTTTTGTCTGTCTGCTTTCTGCACCGGAAGGGATTGAGTTTTTCAGTAAAGCACATCCTGATGTGCCTATTTACACAGCGGCAATTGATGAAAAACTGAATGACCATGCCTACATTTTACCAGGTTTGGGAGATGCCGGTGATCGTATTTTTGGCACAAAATAAAAATGGAAGTTAGCTCAAATAAAACTTTTCAAGTCAGTGCAAACATTGATTCAGTCTGGGCTGTTTTAAATGATCCGCAACAAGTAGTGGTCTGTGTCCCAGGTGCACAACTTACAGAGACTCTTGACGAAGACCATTTCAAAGGCAAAGTCACCCTTAAAATCGGTCCTGTGACTGCGAAATTTAACGGTAAAGTTGAGTTCACTCAGCGTGACAGTGCAAATTACGAAATGGCGATGGAGGGCAAAGGAGCAGACATCAGCGGAAAAGGTGGAGCCACCATGAAAATGTCGCTCAGTCTCAAAGCACTTGAAAAATGTACAGAAGTCACCTGCAACATGACAGTTTCCATCACTGGCAGGATAGCTCAATTTGGAGCCCGCATGATAGAAGCAGTGAATAATAAACTCTTTGAGCAATTCATTCAAAACTTTTCTAACTTGCTTGCACAGGAAAATGGAGAAGAAGATTCTAGTACGAATTCGTCAGCAGCAGAACCGGTAAAAGCTGCCTCGCTTGTTGGTTCAGTTATTATGTCTGAGCTTAAAAAGAAATTCGGCAAAAAAGTAGAACTGAAATGAAAAACTGCCAGCGTAATTTTAGCATCGGCCACCCATGATTTCCGCCGTCATTCTGGCCGCCGGTGAATCACGGAGAATGGGAGCGCAGAACAAACTTCTGCTGCAGATTGGCTCAGAAGTGCTGATCCGAAAATTTGTGGAATCTGTCTGTGCCTCTGCAGCGGATGCTGTGTTAGTTGTTCTTGGACATGAAGCAGAAAAAATAAAAGCAGTTTTACAGGATCAAACTGTGAGATTTGTGAACAATACCTGCTTCGAAGAAGGTATGACCACTTCAATTCAGTCCGGAGTAAAAGCTGCGTCTACGGAAAGCACTGGATTGATGATTTGCCTCGCGGATCTGCCCTTCGCGGAAACCTCCGATTTCAACCGTTTAATTCAAGCATTTTCTGATTTCCGGCGTACAGATAGTTCACTGATTATTGTACCTGTTTATCAAGGACAGCGCGGGAATCCGGTCTTGTTTTCTGCGGAATTCAGGGATAAAATATTAGCGCACAAAGGTGAAGGCTGCAGGGAAATTGTCAGGCAATATCCACAGTCTGTCAGGGAAGTCTGTATGGAGAATGATAACCTTTTAAGAGATATTGATACACCGGTAGATTATAATCATTCGCAGCTATAGGCGTTTGTAATTAACCGGAAATCCTTGAAAAATTGACTTAGTCGCATATAAAAAACTCGCTACGTTGAAAGTGACACGGTTTTAGAGTTTTTTACTGTTTTAACAAAAAAGTGATTTGCAATTAAAATGTCTAACGAATACTTTGAAAAATTAGCAGAGTTGAATGCAGCGGAAGTTCCTTTTGCAGTAGCAACGGTGATCAAAATTACCGGTTCAGTTTCAGCAAAAACCGGCGCAAAATCTATCATTGACGGGAATGGCGAAACCTTGTTCGGCTGGGTTGGTGGAGGCTGTGCGGAGGAAGCCGTGCGGGAAGCAGCGCTGGAAAGTTTGCGGGACGGACAAACCCGTATTGTACCGCTTGACCTGGATGATGAAATCTTGGGCGTTGGTATGCCCTGCGGTGGTACGATGGAAGTTTATGTGGAACCATATAAACCACGTCCGGAATTAATGATTATCGGCCACGGACGTATCGCTGAAGTTTTGGCGGAACTGGCACACACTGTACATTTTTCAATCACGGTCAATGATTCTGGAGCCACACGTGAAGCGTTTCCGCTGGCTGAGCACTTGATTACTTCAGATTTGGATTTCAGCAAAATGCAGGTTGGACCGCAAACTTATGTGGTTGTTGTGACGCAACACAAGGGCGATCAGCATTCCATCAAAAAAGCTTTGGAAGGAGAAGGTCCGTACATAGGTTTGGTGGCTAGCACTAAGCGTGCGAAACTGGTCTTTGAATATTTACTCGATGAAGGAGTATCTCCCGAAGAGTTGAAACGTGTACATTCACCGGCAGGGTTGGATTTTGCCGGAACAACTCCGGAGGAAATTGCATTGAGTATTGTGGGTGAAATGGTGGCAATCCGCCGTGGAGGCTCCGGAAAGTCGATGATGGAATTGAAACAAGTTTTTCCTTGAAATCTGATAATTTCCACAGACAATCCGGAAAAACTGCTAAAAGTAACTGTTCAAATCCGCGTAAATCTGTGGCTTATTTTAGCACTAAAAAATGCAAATCTCTCCTTTAACAGCAAAAGTTCGAGATGATTTTCCGATTCTCAAACGGAAAATTAACGGCCATCCCTTGGCGTATCTCGACAATGCGGCCACCACGCAAAAACCAAACTGTGTGATTGACGCACTGGTACGCTTCTACGAAAACCACAACAGTAACGTCAGCCGCGGTGTTTATACGCTTGCCGAAGAGGCAACAGACATTTATGAAGAAGGCCGGGAAATTATCGCTAAATTTATTGGCGTGGCAGATTCCGGAAAAATAATTTTCAGCAGCGGAACCACTGAGTCACTCAATCTTGTCGCTTCGGCGTGGGCGCAACCAAAGTTGAAAACCGGTGAACGGATTATGGTGACCGAAATGGAACACCATTCCAATTTGGTACCGTGGCAGTTAGTGGCGCAAAATTGCGGAGCAGAACTTGTTTACTGGCCGCTCAATCCGGAAAGCGGAAACAGCAGCGATGGTCGTTTGGATTTGCAAAAGCTGGATGAGTTGCTTGCGGAATCCGTTAAACTCAAGCGGAAGATTCGCCTTCTTACGGTCACAGCGGTTTCGAATGTTTTGGGAACGGTCAACCCGATTGTGGAAATTGTCAAAATTTCGCATGCTCATGGTGTTCCGGTTTTAGTGGATGCAGCGCAGGCAGTGGCGAGAATGTCGATTGATGTTTCAGCATGGGACTGTGATTTCCTTGCTTTTTCCGGACACAAAATTTACGGTCCTACCGGCATCGGTGTGCTTTACGCAAAACATGAACGGCTCGAAGAAATGCACCCTTTTCAAGGCGGTGGCGGAATGATACGTCAAGTTGGACGGCAAACTTCAAGCTGGGCGGATGCTCCGCAAAAATTTGAAGCAGGAACACCCCCTGTTGCGGAAGTTTCCGGATTAGCGGCAGCAATCGGATATCTTTCTGATGTTGGTCTGCCGGAAATTCAGCAGCATGAACTTGAACTGACAACTCATGCTTTAAAAAGATTTGCGGAGTTTAAGGATCTGGAACTTTACGGACCACCGGAAACAATCGACAGAAGCGGTGTGTTGAGTTTTAATCTGCAGAATGTGCATCCGCATGACGTAGCACAGGTTCTTGACGAAAGCGGAATCGCTGTACGAGCCGGTCATCACTGTACTCAGGTGCTACACAAACGCCTCGGCATTGCAGCGAGTGTCCGCATGAGTTTTGGGCTTTACAACGAAATTTCCGAAATCGACCGTATCTTTTCCGCACTTGATCAGGCGAGAAATATTTTTTTGGCATGATATGACAACACCTTCCATCTATCGTGATTTGCTGCTGGAGCATGCACGGCACCCTAAAAATTCCGGACGTCTGGAAAGTCCGGACCTGCGGGCTTCTGCTTTTAATCCGCTGTGCGGAGATGAATTGGAGTTGACTTTGACTGTGTCTGAAGGCACCATTCAGGACTGCAAAACACAGGTGCGTGGATGTTCAATTTGCCAGGCTTCTGCATCAATGATGAGTGAATTGATTTTAACAAAAACTCTTCAGGAAGCCGCAAATATCAGTCAGGTGTTTAGCGAAAGTCTACAGAAAGATACTGAGGAAATTGCGGAATGCCTCGATTCTTTACGACCGTTGATTGCCTTGAAAAAACACCGTAGCAGAATCAAATGTATGAAACTGGCGTGGGACGCACTCGAAGAGTGTGCACGTCAAAATCAAACCTGAATCAGACCTCTAGAATGTACAAAGAAGAGACAGAAAAAATTCGGCAAATGCTGGAGAAGCAAAATTATGTGGCAGATCCCGCAATTGTCATGTCTGTTTATTTAGCGAAAACACTGCAAAAACCTTTGCTGGTCGAAGGTCCGGCCGGTGTCGGCAAAACTGAAATCGCGAAGGTAATGGCAAAAGCACTTGATACAGATTTGATACGACTCCAGTGTTATGAAGGGCTTGACGCGAATATGGCACTTTATGAGTGGAATTATCAACGTCAGTTGTTGCACATTAAACTCGAAGAAGGCGGGGGAAAATCTCTGGCAGAGCGTGAGTCTACAATTTTCAGTGAAGACTTTTTGCTGAAACGTCCTTTGCTGCAGGCGATAACGCATCATAAACCACCTGTTTTGTTAATTGATGAACTTGATCGTTCAGACGAGGAATTTGAAAGTTTTTTGTTAGAGATTCTTTCTGAATGGCAAATTACAATTCCGGAAATCGGCAGTATAAAAGCCAAAGAAAAACCCTATGTGATTTTAACCAGCAACCGTACCCGAGAAATATCGGATGCAGTACGCCGGCGTTGTTTTTACTTGTGGATGGATTATCCGGAATATGAAAAAGAATTAGCAATTGTACGCAGCAAAGTTCCAGATTGTGATTTGCATCTGGCCAAACAAATCTGCGTATTTATGGAATTGATCCGTAAACAAAAGCTGGAAAAAATTCCTGGAGTCGCGGAAACTTTGGATTGGGCGAGATCACTGGTTACTCTGCATCAGGATCATCTTGATCCTGTCATGGTTGAATCAACGCTGGGTATTGTTTTCAAAGACCGTATGGATGTACAGCATGTAAAGGATTCTCTGAGTGATTTATTTGAAAAAGTTGGTGTAAAAATCAAAGAGCTTCCTGTAGAATAAATATTCGTGTTTTAAAGTAGCAACAGCTAATTTCGACTTTAATTATTTTCTGAGGGCTTAAATGCCAAGTGACAAAAATAGGATTTATCTTTTGGCCCTTGCTGCACTGGTTGGTGCAGCCGCGCTATATATGAATGCAAATAAAGGTGCAGAAATGCCTGCATCATCAACTTCAAATCAAGAGGGAATTGTGACCAATACAGCTTCAGCAGATACCACTACTACCGCAAGCGGTTTGCAGTATCGCGTAATAACAGAAGGTTCCGGGACTGAAAGTCCAGGACCAAGCAGTCTTGTGACAGTACATTACAGTGGTAAACTGACTGATGGAACTGAATTTGACAGTTCTTATAAACGTAATCAACCCGCGTCATTTCCGGTAAATGGTGTTATCCGAGGCTGGACAGAAGCTCTGCAGTTGATGCATGTAGGTGATAAGTGGGAACTGACGATTCCGTCAGATTTGGGCTACGGCAGTCAAGGCGCAGGTAACGCAATTCCGCCTGATGCAACTTTGATTTTTGAGGTTGAACTTCTTGAAATAAAATAAAAAGTTTAAAGAATCATATTTTGTGGCTCTAAGCTTATACTCAAAGATTCGGTTGCGGAAAGCAATTAGACTTCTTTAGGTTATTTCTGCAACTCTTTGAGAGTATCAATTATTTCCTGAAAAATATGAAGGACCATTTCCGCGGTCATCGGACCCTGATTGAGCGAGCTTAAGCGGTCGAGCAATTCTATTTCCCTTTGTGGAACGAGGACTTCCGTGTTTTCTTTTTGTTTGATTGCTCCAATTTTCATTACACATTTCGCGCGTTCATTCAGCAATGCTAATAATTCTGCATCCAACTCATCAATGCGTTTCCTTAATTTATCCACATTTTCTCCCTGATTATTGTAATTAAGTCCAAAGTTACACTCAAAAATATTGAATTTTGAAATCTGTCATAAAAAATTGACTGTAAGTATAAGTAGCAAAAAGTTCAGAAAACGCAATAGCTACGATCAAACTATTCAAAATATCAGGAAAAATCTTGTAATTAACGGATAAAAGACTTAGTATTCAAAGATTACCTTTTTTATGATATGGACATTAATTAAAGAGAAATTTAGATGCGTGCAAAATTGATTGCGGCAAACTGGAAAATGAACGGTTCGTTTGCGCTGATTGACGAGATGCTGAAAGTGCTCAGTCCATTAGTGGAAAAGACGACTTGTGAAGTGGTAATTTGTCCACCGGATGTTTTGCTTTCATCAATGAAAAAGGCTTTTGAGGGTACACGAATCGCCGTGGGCGCGCAAAATGTTCATTCAGAAACTTCAGGTGCTTTTACCGGTGAAACATCGGCACCGTTACTGCAGGAATGCGGAGCTCAATGGTGCATTGTCGGACATTCTGAGCGTAGAATGCTGTTTGGCGAAACTGACGAATTTATTCGCAGCAAAACAGAAACTCTGCTCAAACACGGTATCCGCCCGATTCTCTGTGTTGGAGAAACTCTGGAGCAGCGAGAATCAGGGAATCACGAAGAAGTAGTTATTGCACAGTTGGGCAAAGGATTGTCTGGATTAGCGGCAGATGACCAACTCCGTTGCGTAGTCGCCTACGAACCGGTTTGGGCAATTGGCACAGGTAAAACCGCTTCCCCGGAACAAGCCAACTCAATGCACAGAGTAATCCGCAAAGAGTTGGAATCACTGGCCAGCCCTGAAGTTGCTGATAAAATGCAGATCCTTTACGGCGGAAGTGTAAATGGGGAAAATGCTGAGACCTTACTTTCTCAATCCGAAATTGATGGTGCGCTTGTTGGTGGAGCGAGCCTTAAAACTGATGCTTTCCCGCAAATTGTAAGAGCGGGCAGCTGATTAAAAAAATCTATTCTTGACCAGTTTTTATGTTTGAATTAATTCTAGTTTTTCACATTATCGCTTCTATATCGATTATCTTTTTTGTCCTTTTGCAGTCCGGCCGTGGCGCGGAACTCGGAGCTGCTTTTGGTAGCGTAGGGCAGGCAAACTCGGTACGTGGAAGCATGACAGGTGTAGGTAAAATTACCACCGGTGTGGCGATTATTTTCATGCTGACCTCCCTCTCCTTGGCTTATCTTTCTTCAGAAACAGCACGTGATTCAGTAGTACGGGATTTAAAACCGTCCGCTGTTGCAGTACCTGCTGCAGAGCAGATGCTTATTCCGGAAGAAGACGCACAAGCTGAAAAAACCGTGGAGATTCCTGCAGCGAAATTAGAACAGAAAGCGGCACCTCCTGTCGATTCTTCATCCGGCAACTAAAACTACGGATCAGCACAGTCTTTCAATGCAGCATCTCTGCGCTGCGAAAGCACTTAGGCCGCTCTCAGTTTGAATATTTTATAAAATGTTCAAGTGAGAGCAGTTTCCTTGCAAATCTATGCTGATTTTCTTTTTTGAATATCCCCTTTTTTACACCTTCTTTTCTTCAAGTATCCTCTACGGTTTTCTTATTTTAACTCTTCGAGTCTGCTTAACGCCGGACGCCGCGGATTCAGTTTGTGAATAATCAAAGCTACGAAAAAAATCATTTCAATTTCCGGGAGTGCTAAAACGCAGGATGTTTCATGCCGCTAATAATTGTATAGTGCAGAGAATTAATTCTCCGGCTTGCGATACTTACTGATTACATGATATTATTTACAAGCGCATTTTGCTGCTCCTTATTATTAGATCCCTCGAATTTCCCTGAACTGGACTACCTGTCGCCAATTGTCTCAAAGTGAAAGCTAAACGAATTGTCATCAAAATTGGCACAAATGTTCTGCATCGATCAAACGGCAAGCTGGATTATAAACTGATCACGGAACTAGCCGGGCAGATAACTAATATCCGCGACAAGGGGCACGAGGTTTTAGTAGTAAGTTCCGGTTCTGTAGGTGCAGGAAGAGAACTGTTTTCTGTGGACGAATCAAACAACACTCTGGCCTCACACCAAATACTGGCTTCTGTTGGTCAGGCAAGACTGATTCAGATTTATGCTGATGCTTTTCGGGAACATAAAATTACTGTTGCTCAAATATTGTTAACCCGTGGCGATTTTGGCCTGCGCAAGTCTTACCTGAATATTCGCAATACTCTTGAGAATCTGCTCAAATATAAAATTGTACCGATTGTTAATGAAAACGATGTTGTAGCGACAGAGGAATTGGATCTTAATTTTGGTGATAATGATTTACTCGCAGTTTATCTGGCAACTTTGATCGGTGCAGATCAGCTATTTTTTCTCACTGTTGCACCAGGTTTGCTTAAAGAAGAAACTACTGCGGAAGGCAAACGTTCAGTTGTTGTGGAAAAAGTTAAAGAACTCACAGACGAAATTTTAAAGCACTGTCTACCTGTCACTTCTGCAGGCGGAAAAGGCGGAATGGAAAGTAAAGTCCGCTCGGCCGGTATGGCGATGTCCTTTGGAATTGATACATACATTATTGACGGTAAATCTCCAGCAGGTGTGAGTGACATCATGGAAGGACGGCCACAGGGAACGCATTTTGAGGCACATGGACGGAAAATCCGCAGTTATCAAAAATGGCTTGCGGCAGGAGCACTCAACAAGGGGACTTTGTTCATTGATGCAGGTGCAGAACAAGCTCTGTTGAAAAATAAAAAAAGTTTATTGGCAAAAGGCGTGACTCGTGTTGAAGGCCAATTTGAGATTAAAGATCTCGTTGCAATATGTAACCTCGAAGGTGTACGTCTTGGAGTTGGTCGTGCGGATTGTACTGCTAAAGAGTTGCGGCATCAAATAAAAGAAGATAAGTTAACAGAGAAAGGTGGGAAAGCTATTCTCAGTAAACCTGTTATTCATCGTAATCATCTATTTTTGGAGTAAGTTATGACTGTCAGCCAACCGGCAATTAATGCCAGTAACAGTATTATCGTCAGACTTAAAATTGACAATAAAATTGGTATGTTAGCTAATGTAACCCAGGCCATTTCGGAGATGCATGGGATCGTCGGAGCAATAGATTTAGTACAACCCGAAGATGGCGTTTTAGTACGTGACATTAGTATTTATACTCATGATCAGGAGCACAGTGATAAAATAATTGCTGCAATCAAAAACATTCCGGGTGTGAAATTTATTAACTTTTCTGACCGAACATTTTTGGTTCATTTAGGTGGAAAAATTGCTATCCAGAACCGTATTCCCGTCAAAACACGTGACGACCTTTCAATGGCCTACACACCCGGGGTTGCAAGGGTTTGTATGGATATTTTTGATGATCCGGAGGATGCTTATAAGTTGACCATCAAAGGCAATACAATTGCGGTAGTCACAGATGGTACTGCTGTTCTGGGGCTTGGAAATATAGGTCCTAAAGCCGCTATGCCTGTGATGGAAGGTAAAGCCATGCTGTTTAAAGAATTCGCCAATATTGACGCATGGCCGATTTGCCTCGATACCACAGATACAGAAGAAATTATCCGTACTGTGAAGGCTATTGCACCCGGTTTTGGTGGAATTAACCTAGAAGATATTTCAGCACCGCGCTGCTTTGAAATTGAAAGTAGACTCCGTGAGGAACTTGAAATTCCGGTTTTTCATGATGATCAGCATGGAACTGCAGTTGTTTCAACTGCTGCTTTGATCAATGCATTGAAGTTCGTTGATAAAAAAGCTGAAGACATAAAAGTTGTTGTCTCAGGAGCAGGTGCAGCAGGAACTGCATGTTCCAAAATGATTATGCAACTTGGAGTAAAAAACCTGATTGGCTGTGACAGCAAAGGCGCGATTAATGCCAAAAGAAATGATCTCAATTCAAGCAAACAGTGGTTTGTAGAAAATACTAATCCGAATAACGAGGAAGGTACTCTCAAAGATGTAATTGCAGGAGCAGATGTGTTCCTTGGAGTTTCCGCACCTAATGTGATCAACAAAGATGATATTAAAGCAATGGCAAAAGATCCGATAGTTTTTGCCATGTCAAATCCTGATCCGGAAATCAGTCCTGATGAAGCTTTACCATTTGTGGCGGTCATGGCAACAGGACGCAGCGATTATCCAAATCAAATCAATAATGTCCTTTGTTTTCCTGGAATCTTCAGGGGAGCGCTGGATTGTCAGGCAAGTACAATCAACGAAGAAATGAAACTGGCCACCGCTCACGCCATTGCAGGTACTGTGTTAGAATCACACCTCAATGCAGACTATATTATTCCGAGTGTCTTTGACACAACGGTTGCGCCTAAAATTGCTAAAGCTGTACAGAAAGCAGCGATAAAAACCGGTGTGGCTCGTCGAACAAAAAATTGACAGCAGAGTTGAGTCTCTGTTTTATGTAAATATGCTGCACATTAAAGTAAAATATATCAGGAGGAAAAAATGGGAATTGCTGACTTTGGAACCATCGCATTAATGGCCGCGTTTGCGGTTTGTGTTTACGGAACCGTGGTCCCTCATCTGGGAGTAAAAAACAATAACTGGAATTTGATACGCTCTGCGCAAAACGCGAGTATCCTCAGCTTTTTATTAATCGCAATTGCTTCAGCAGTACTGCTTCAGGCGTTGCTTGTCAGTGATTTTAGTCTGCGTTATGTCTGGGAGCATTCCAGCACTGATATGCCTTTGTTTTATAAGGTGTCATCATTCTGGGGAGGATTAGAAGGTTCGCTGTTATTCTGGGTTCTGGTACAAAGCTTTTTCGCAATGATTGTTGCTTTTCGTTATCAATATTCCAACCGTGAAATTATTCCTTATGTGATTGCGACACTGAATGCGATTATGGCTTTTTTGCTGCTGTTACTCATCGGTTGGTCGAATCCTTTAGATTTACAAGGTGTGATTCCTCTTGAAGGAAGGGGGCTGAATCCTCTTTTGCAAAATCCCGCCATGGCAATTCATCCACCGTCTTTGTATCTTGGATTCATTGGCTTCAGTGTACCTTTTGCTTTTGCAATGGGAGGACTGATCCTGGGTAAAATGGATAACGAATGGGTCTTGACTACACGGCGCTGGACGTTGACTGCCTGGTATTTCCTTTCTGCAGGACTCATCTTAGGTGGACAATGGGCCTATGAAGAATTAGGCTGGGGTGGATTTTGGGCTTGGGATCCGGTGGAAAACGCAGCTTTTATGCCGTGGTTGACAGGTACAGCATTTTTGCATTCAGTGATGATTCAGGAAAAGCGTAACATGCTGAAAATCTGGAATGTGGTATTGATCATTCTCACTTTTGGACTAACCATTGTTGGTACCTTCCTGACACGTTCCGGAATTATAAATTCGGTTCACGCATTCACTCAATCAGAAATCGGCCCCGCTTTTTTGATCTTTCTGGCTTTTATTCTGGTCATTGGCTTTGGCCTGCTTTTTAAGCGCATACAAATGTTGGAATCAGAACACAAAATTGAATCTGTGCTGTGTCGCGAGAATGCATTTTTGGCACAGAATGTTCTACTCGTAGGAATTGCGTTTACTGTATTACTGGGGACAACATTCCCCCTGCTGGCAGAAGCAGTGCGTGGAACTAAACTTTCCATTCAGGCACCGTTTTTTAACACCATCATAGCACCAATGGGTTATCTGTTGTTGTTGCTGATGGGAATTGGGACTTTGATTGCGTGGAGAAAATCCAGTTGGGAAGGACTGCTTCGTAATTTTAAAAATCCGTTGATTTTGGCCACAGCAGGTACAGTGTTTTTAGCGTGGTTTTTGGCAGACAGGGATTTGCTCTGGAGCGTTCATACGATATTCTGGCTGACGATTTTTGTGACCTCAACCATCGTTTTAGAAATTGTGAAAGCAGTACAGGCAAAAAGCAGCCAAACAAAAAGTAATTTTATCATGGCATTATTTTATGTCATCGCACGTAACCCAAGACGTTATGGAGGTTTGTTGATTCACTTTGGAGTAGTGTTGATGTTTTTAGGTTTTGCCGGGACTTTTTTCAAAGTGGAACGTAACATGACTCTTGAGTCAGGAGTTCCCCAGGAAATTGGTGAATATAGTTTAGAGTTCAAGCAGATGGAAGAATTCAAAGTCGGTAACGCCACTCATCGTGCTGCGATTGTGAATGTCTTTGACAAAGAGGGAAATTTTCTGGAAGTGCTGAAACCCGCGAAAAGTTTTTATCCCACCCAACCGCAGCCGCTGACTGAAGTTGCGATACGGCGTTCTTTTCTGGAAGATCTCTATCTGATATTTTCCAGCGAAAATGGTGGAGAGCAGGATTCAATTACACTACGTGTTTTTATCAATCCGCTGGTTGGCTGGGCCTGGATGGCCTTACCTGTTTTTACCCTCGGTGTAGGTCTAAGTATGTCTTATAGACCAAAAAGTCTGGTAGCTCATGAGACAATTTTACGCGAACGTTATTTAGCAGCGCAAGCTCTGAACTCCTGAAAAAAATATCATGTGGACATCCTGGAAATTTTGGGTAGTTTGGGGACTTATCATCGGTCTAATTGCGTTGCTTGCTTTTGGTTTTACGACTGATCCAAAAAAAGTTCCGTCGCCGCTTGTTGGAAGACCTGCTCCTGATTTTGAAATTACAGCCTTAAACGGTGCTGAAAAAATACGTTTGAGCGAGTTTAAAGGCAAACCTGTGCTGCTGAATTATTGGGCATCATGGTGTCAGGAATGCAAGGTGGAAGCCCATATTCTGGAAGCATTTCACCAGAAATATGGCTCAGCGACTCAACAAATAAAAGTCATCGGTATTGCGATTCAGGACACTCCGGACAAAGCCAAATCTTTTGCACGCCAATTTGGGAAGACATATTTTCTGGGGCTGGATGATGCTGCGGGAAATATAGCCCTCGACTATGGAATTTACGGTGTGCCAGAGACATTTTTCATAGATCCTGAAGGCACAATTTTCTATAAACATATAGGTGCGGTCAACGCGGAACTGCTGGAAAAAAAGTTTAAACCGTTTTTTTAAGCGAGACTCTGAAACGCATTTTAGGGGATAACCCGCAGGCGCACACGGTAAGGGGATTCGGAGCGCAAAACTTCCGGAAGGGAGTCAAAACGTGCTTGATTTAAACCATTAAGTACTGCGAGTTGAAATTTTTCCGATTTTCCCGGCAGTATCAAATTATGTTCCACCACTTTGCCGGAACGGCTGATGCCGAGCTCTATCTGCAATTCTAAACTAGGATCAAATCGCTGATGCGGATTAAAATGCGCTGAAAATTCCTGCCGTAACTCTTCAAGAAATGTAGCTCTAGCCTGTTTTCGTCGTTGCTTCCTGAGGAGTTTTTGTGCCATCCTGGAAACGATGCTGTTTCCAGCTTCAGTGTTGTTGTCCTGAAGCATCAAAACAGCTTTCATTTGATCCACGTCTGTTTTAATTAAATACGGAATTCGCGAATGGGCAAAGCGGAACTCAACTTTAAGAACCTCGTCAGGAAACTGCTCCGGCAGTGGAGGTAATGCCACCAGCCGTGTTGCTTCTAACGCTGCTTCACGCATCTTGTCTGAAACTTCACCAAGACTGTTCACCTTAAAATTACTTACAAGACCGTCTCTGCCTACTGTCGCCATCACAAAAACCTCTCCGCCTTCCGGATTTGAGCCATTCAAATAATCCGTAGCTGGATGATTCCCCCAATGGTAACGCACCAACCGATGCCAGCGTTCGATGTACTTTTGATAATCCCAATCGTAATTGCTGAGACGGTATTGCTGGTAATAGCGAATCGTCAATTCTGGACGCAAAAAGACAGTGGTTTTTTTTGATTTTGTGCGTTTAGTTTTTGTGGCTGCTAATTGCTGAGAATTCGTTGTTTCTTTTGTAACAGCTGTCTCAGGAGTTACGGTATTTTCCGCAATTTGTAAATCTTCTTGCGGGATATCTAGTTTGTCCAGGAACTCAAATTTGAGAATAAATTGTGGTGACAGCATGGCATCTGCTTCACTGGGGCTGGCTTCTTTAAGGTAATCCTCATTGCCCGCAAAACTTGTGCCGGAAAAAATCAACCATTCACCTTCATTAAAATTTGCGAGCCAAGCATGCAAGGGCGTCCCAGGCAGTATGAGGGTGTTGTAATCCAAGTCTGTGTAGGCATTATTCCAGGTTCCCATCGTTAC
>Ga0233448_1001591_pt1 | contig 18532 bp, 20 predicted proteins | sample SI_124_October20_2_FD_183015 | JGI IMG/M metagenome (GOLD analysis project Ga0233448, IMG submission 183015) | Seawater microbial communities from Saanich Inlet, British Columbia, Canada - SI_124_October2016_150_MG | ecosystem: Environmental > Aquatic > Marine > Inlet | place: Canada: British... | reverse complement strand
AATAAGGCAGGATGTATATTAATAAGCTTACCCAAATACTTTTCTACAAATAATTCACTCAAAATTCTCATAAAACCAGCCAAAACAATCAAATCAGGCTGATAACGTTCAATTATATCACTCAAATCCTCGTCATATTCAACCCGACTTTGACCAGGTATCATTTCCAGTATTTCTGTTTGAATATTGGCATTTTTTGCCCGACTCAGACCCAATGCATTTACTTTATTACTGATAACGGCATCAATGGTTGCAACATTATATTGCTGAACCCAGTTAATAATTGACTGTAAGTTACTGCCATTTCCTGAAATCAAAATAACCATGGATGGCAAAGTTTTTTTATTCATTATTCTATAATAATGGAATTGTCATCAATTGATGTTTCAATTTCACCGATATGCCATGCCCTAGCAGAATCATTATTAAGCAATGTCAATGCTTGCTCCAAGTCACTGGGTGACACACATAAAATCATACCAACACCACAGTTGAATGTGCGATGCATTTCAGTATTCGAAACATTTCCCTCAGTTTGTAACCACTTAAATATATCAGGCCATTGCCACGATTGACTGTTAATTTTTGCACACGTTCCACGGGGTAAAACTCGGGGTATATTTTCCAACAAACCACCACCCGTAATATGAGAAATGGCATTGATCTGAATAGATTCGAGTAACGACAAAATTGTTTTAACATAAATGGAGGTTGGCTTTAACAACAAATCACCGATTGATTCACCATTCAATTGATGCGTTAATTCAACCCCCGAAATCTCTATGATTTTTCTAATTAAAGAAAAACCATTGGAATGAGGCCCAGAAGAAGGCAATGCGATCAACTGATCACCCACTTTGACATTCTGCCCATCAATAACTTTGCTTTTATCGGCAATGCCTACACAAAAACCAGCCAAATCATAATCTTCAGCTTGATACATCCCTGGCATTTCAGCCGTTTCACCGCCAATTAAAGCCGCTCCAGACAATTCACAACCTTTGGCAATTCCCGTAATTACATCTTTTGCCGTTTCAACATCCAATTGCCCCGTGGCATAATAATCTAGAAAAAATAAGGGTTTAGCACCCTGCACAATAATATCGTTAACACACATTGCAACCAAATCAATGCCAATTGTGCCGTGTTGATTCATCTGATGAGCCAGCATTAATTTTGTTCCGACACCATCCGTTCCAGACACCAACACGGGGGTTTTATAGTCTGCCAGAGGAATTTCAAATAATGCACCAAACCCACCCAATTGACCCAATACTCCTTTGCCATGAGTTTTTTTGACAATCGGTTTAATTTGATCAACTAAGGTATTACCTGCTTCTATATCAACACCCGCTTGTTTATAATCCAGCGTTTGTTTGGATACTTGACTAGCCACTTAATATTCTCCAATCTACAAATATAATTCTATTTGGGTTTCACTTGAACTCCAGAGTGGAGTATTCTATCAATTTTATTGATAAACACCATTTAAATTTTGAAATTAGAAAACTTACGCTTTGCTGTCATTAGGAAAAAAAATGTTTCATCGCATCATCATTATTATCTCATTATTAACCTGTAACTTTTCAGCTCAAGCCATTCAGGTCAAACAAATATACGAAGCCGAAGTTGAAGTTAAAGATCAGGAAACTGAACAAAGAGCAGAAGCCATTCAACAGGCTTTTGAAAAAGTGCTGATAAAAGTAACAGGATTACACCAATCAGAAATTAAAAATATTTTAAACAATGAAATGAATTTGGCAGATCAGTATGTTCAACAATTTAAATATCGACTGGAGGAAAAACTGCCCGAAGAAGAAATACCCAATGAAAACAATAAAAATAAGGTAATAGCGGTTGAAATAGACAACAATAAAGAACAAACTGCGCCACTCAATGACAACGCTGAAAATAGCGAAACAACTGAACCACAACTGGTCACTCACTATTATTTATGGGTTAAATTCTATGAAGAATCAGTCACTCGTTTACTGAAAAAATACAGCTTACCTGTCTGGGGGAAAATCAGACCCCTCACATTGATTTGGCTTGCCATGGATGAATTTGGCAAACGTTCTATTTTAGGTGAATCTCAACCCTCTGAAATCATCACCATTGCTGATGACATTTCTAAATCCAGAGCCATCCCCATTGTTTTTCCATTACTCGATTTAACCGATCGATCTTTATTATTCAGTGATGTTTGGGGTAATTTTTCTGACAATATATTACGTGCATCCACCAGATATGAACCCGACACTATTCTAGTTGGACGTTTAAATCACTACCGAAAAGATTATCTGGGCATTAAATGGACACTTTATCAAGGCGGAGATGAACTTAGTTTTTCACATGAAGGGGCGACCATCGAAAAAGTTTTTATGCTTAGTTTTAATACTTTAGCCGATAAACTGGCCGAACGTTATGCAACCAATACCACCAATGGTGTCATTCAACAACTGACGTTACATGTCTCCAATGTCAGCTCACTCAGCCAATACGTTAAATTAATGGACTATTTAAAACAAATCGACCTCATCTCCAACAGCTACCCAACACAATTCGGTCAAAACAACATCAAACTGGAATTATTCATTCAAGGCGAAATAAACACCTTAAAACAATCCATTTCACTCAGCGATGTATTAAGTAACACTGAAGAAGATACGGTAACCAACATAACGACAGACAACACACTTCCACCACAAAACATTCCCAATTTATATTACCAATTAAATTAGTCGCTAGGATCAGGATCATGTCATCTCTACAAAAATGGATACTCTTTATAGGTGTTTTTGCAGTCGGCTGGATTTTATGGCTACTTGCCCCAATCTTAACCCCCTTTCTCGTCTCTGCATTATTGGCTTACATGGCAGACCCAATTGTTGACCGACTAGAATTAAAAAAAATTCCTCGCACCTTAGCTGTTATCATCGTTTTTTTTGTAATGCTTTTTGGTTTACTGCTGTTATTGGTTATTTTAATTCCACGAATCGAAAGCCAATTATTCATTCTACTCCAAAAATTACCCAGTTATTATGACTGGTTACACAATCACCTTACTTCCTTGTTTGAAGTTCAAAATGAAACCAGTCCCCTATCAACAGACAGCTCAGACATTCAAAAAGTCCTCATGGATCACATTAAAAATGCTGGTGGCATTGCCTCATGGATCCTCGGCTCAATTGCCAAATCATCTTTTGCATTGATCAATTTCATGGTTAATTGCCTGCTTATTCCCGTGGTCACTTTTTATCTACTGAGAGACTGGGATATTTTAGTGGAAAAATGCAAAACAATGTTGCCAATCACATCAAAATCAACGGTTTTAATGTTGGCCAATCAATCTGACAAAGTTTTAGCCGAATTTATGCGTGGTCAAATCATGGTGATGTTTTCACTGGGTGTTATTTACACCACAGGGCTGTGGTTATGTGGTATTGAAATGGCTCTATTAATTGGAATGATGGCAGGCTTGGTGAGTTTTGTACCTTACCTTGGATTTATAGTCGGCTTACTGGTTGCTGGCATTGTAACTCTCATACAATTTCATGACATCAGTCACTTAATCCCTGTAATTGCTGTGTTTGGTGTCGGTCAATTACTTGAAGGCATGATATTAACACCTTATTTTGTTGGAGAAAAAATAGGTTTACACCCTGTTGCTGTTATTTTTTCTGTCATGGCTGGTGGACAACTTTACGGTTTTTTTGGTATTTTACTGGCGTTACCCGTGGCGGCAGTGATTGTCGTTTTACTCAGATATTTCCATCAACAATACATGAATTGCACGGTTATCACAGGAAAATTAAGATGATTGCAATCAACCAATTAGCCAACATTTTAGTCAAAAAACAATCCTCTTTTTTTATGATTATAGGAGATGAACCATTACAAGCAGGTGAAGCCGCTGATTTAATTCGACAAAAAGCCAAACAACAAGGCTTTGATGAACGTGAAGTATTCCATGTCGAACATGGCTTTGACTGGAATCAAATCAAACTTTCAGTTGCCAGTATGTCAATATTTTCAGACAAAAAAATCATTGATATCAGAATACCTTCGGGCAAGCCTGGAAAAGAAGGAGCCAAAGTCTTCGCTGAATTATGCCAACAAGCAGATAAAGATAACTTAATACTTGTCACTTTGGGTAAAATGGAAAGCTCGTCCATGAAAACCAAGTGGTTCAAAACAGTGGATTCCCATGCCACCATCATTCAAGTCAAACCCATTGATATTGCCAATCTGCCTCGCTGGATTGAACAACGCATGAAAAGCAGAAAACTTCATCCTGAAAAAAATGTGGTTGAATTATTGTCTGACCGTATTGAAGGCAACTTATTGGCTGCCGCTCAGGAAATAGAAAAACTTCAACTGTTAAAAGGTGACAATGCCAGCATTACAGAAGAAGACATCAACGAAATGGTCGCCAACAGCTTCCACTTTGATATTTTTGCATTAACCGACTGCATCCTAGCAGGACAAATCAATCGCATCATCAAAATACTTGGCAGCATTAAAAGTGAAGGCAAAATTGATGTTATCCTGGTACTTTGGGTAGTCACCCGTGAAATCAGAATACTCATTGCCATTGCCAATCAACTACATCAAAAACAAAATATGTCTCAAATCATGAAACAACAAAGGGTCTGGGGAAACAAAGTCCAACTGGTCAATCAAGCACTCAATCGACATACCTTTGATTCACTCTATCGATTACTTAACTCCTGTTATCGCATTGATAAAATGATTAAAGGGGAATTATTGGGTAATCCTTGGAATAGTATGTTGCAGGTTTGTATGGTGATGGCGGGAGTAGATGTACTAAGGAATACCTAAGAACGGTACGTTCAACTATCTAAAAGTAACATTTAAATTCATATTACTTAGAAGATGACCATAATTACAATCATAAATAATTCACTGGAATTTGAATTATTTTTTCCGTTAATCGTTCAATTGATGTTGAATTATTAACAACAATACCTAACGGAGCATTGATATCATCTAATAGCACAGTCATAGACTTCAATGATCTTTTAGGAATTATTACACCTAACTTTACCTCCACAGGAATCACACCAAAAAAGCCATCTATAATCAAATCAACTTCTGCTTTATCCCTCGTTCTATAATGATAATAATCAAGATTGGTTGCAGACGTTGCTTGTAAACCTCTGATAATTTCCTCAATCACAAAACTTTCAAATGAAAAACCCGCAATGGGATGAACCAACAAGTCCTCGTGACTTTTTATTTTTAAAAGATAATGCAGTAAACCAGAATCACGAAAAAATCCTTTGGGCATTTTTTGCACACTTTTCTTCTTATTTTTTTCAAAACTATATAGGTTTCTCCACAGAAAGGTATTGTGAATAATATCCAAATAATCCTTAACCGTAGATGATGATATTTCTATTGATTTTGCAATATCTGACTGAACCAGGTGGTGACAGGACAAGTTTGATAATAATTGAAGAAAACGATGATAATTTTGAATATTCAACCGTGGAAAAAGTTTTCGGATATCTCTATCCAGATAATTTTGGATATAATTATCCATCCAATAATAATAAAACTCCTTATCATCAGCTAATAAAGGCTCAGGATAACCACCACTAAACCATTGGCTTATCATCTGTTCACGACTGATTGGTGATGTCAACGCTAGTAATTCAGCCTGTATATTCTGTGGCTCAGCATTGACCAAAATACTGTAAAAATCAGGCAATGACTGATTAACTAACTCATTGCACTTCATCGGTGACAATTCAATGGTTGCTACGCGTCCAGCCAAAGACTCACTTAGCCCTCTAATAATTTCTGGAGAACTAGAACCCGTTATTAAAAAACGCCCTTTAACTGAACGCTGATCATCCACCACACTCCTTAATGTAGAAAATAACTGTGGCAATTGCTGAGCTTCATCAATGATGATTTTTGCTGGATAATTTTGAAAAAAAAACTCCTCATCAGAAGAAATCAATTGAAAATCAGAAGGTCGTTCAAGATCAAAATATTTCCAATCAGGACAAACCATCTGAGCAAGCGTTGACTTACCGCATTGTCGGGGGCCGATAATTGCAACCACTGGAAAAATCTTCAACAACTTGCTTATTTTAGATGTAATATTACGAAAATACATAGTTAACCCTTGACTATCATCCTCTATTCAAAAAATATAAGGGTTAACTGGATTTTTGTCAACATTTAAATTTCTCGCCACAAGCAACCATAGACATACATTGACAATCTTTGAATATAATGCCATATTTATCATCAATATCATTATTCGGAGAACAAACATGCACGTTTCATTAACCCCCGAACTGGAATCACGAGTTAAATCCAAGGTAAAAAGTGGCCTCTACAATAATGCCAGTGAAGTAATACGGGATGCCTTACGTTTTATGGACACTCATGAAGAATGGATACACGAAATCAAACTTGCTCAGCTTCGAGAGCAACTCAATGTAGGCATTATGCAAATCAGTCGCGAAGAAGGTATTGCCATTAAGTCCAAAGAAAGCCTAAATAAATTATTTGATGCCATTAAAGAATAAATCGACCAATGAAGAAATATCAATTAATTGTATCCCCCGTAGTACAGGATGACCTGAAAAACATCTACCAGTTTGGCTTACGTAATTGGGGTGTTATATTCATCGCCAAACCTTTTATTTTTGAAGATATTCTTTGCTATTTGGCAAGAACCTTACAGTTGTCTTATCAATATAAGGAAAATACCACTGACAATACCGCTAATAACAATCAAAATACTCCAGAATCTGATATTTCAGACTGTATTCTTAACGAATTATACGAATATGCTGTCGATGGCGCATCCAGTGATTTAAAAGAATCCATTAAAAAATTAGAACCTAAATATCCAATGTTGTCTCAACAGATATTAGAATTTGTTGATGAATATGATTTTGATGGTTTGGTTGATTTTTTTGAGGGGCTTAAAAAATGAAGTGGATAGCTTATTTATTGCGAGTTACCTAAATCACCAAATAACATCCAATGCCCCAATACTCGATAACTTTGAATCTGCAGTAATAAGAGGGCATTGATGAAACATCGAAGTTGCTACAATCAATCTGTCAGCAGGGTCTTTATGGATAAATAGTTCTTGCTGAGACAACACTGCAATTTTGGGTGTAATGGGCAATACGGTTAAGAACATTGTTAAAATAACATCACTCATGTAAAGTTCTGCTGAAATATCATTTCTTAATCGCCCAAATTTGAATAACATGGCAATTTCCCACAGTGAAATATCTGAACATGCCAGACTTTTATTTTCTAATGATGATTTTATTGCCTCACTGGCCTTTTTAGATAATCGTTGAGGATTATCTTGCCAAAAAATAAGAACATGTGTATCACAAATTATCAATATCAGCACTCCAATTGCTCACAGGCATGTCAATAATATCTCCTTGAATCATTGTTCCTCGGAGTTTGTCCAACCTCTTTTGTGCCAATTCAACCTCGTCACTTTCAGGGATTAATCTAGCAATAACCTTACCGTGATTGGTAATTTGTATCTGCTCACCCAAACGTACTTTTTTTAAATAGTCGGGCAAATGAGCTCTTAAATTAGTGATATTAGTTTGATGCATAGTTAACCTCATAATCAATCATGTAATATGTACACTTATAATGTACACCATAACCATGCATTTGCAAATAAACAATTAATTGTACTACAATTGAAATCACCTCAAATCAATCTCATTGAATTGGCAAAAAACGGTAACTCCCATGAACCAAGCCCTAGCAGAAAACATTTTTATCAACCCAGAAGACTATTTACAAGGCGAATCATTAGCCAATACCAAGCATGAATACATTTATGGTAAAATTCATGCCATGGCTGGTGCGAGTGATGGACATGTGGCTGTTGCAGGCAATGCATTTGCTTTAATTAAAACTCATCTGAAAGGTTCTGAATGCCGTACTTATATTTCTGATATGAAAGTACAAATTGGCAACAAACATGCATTTTTCTATCCTGACGTGATGGTTTGTTGCGAACCTTCTGATAAACTGGCAGAACAAAACTATCTTAAAAAATCACCTAAATTAATTATAGAAGTTTTATCACCCTCAACAGAAATGAAAGACAGAGGTGAAAAATTTATACTCTATCGCAAACTATTAAGTAGGTGACCATAATTATCTTAACAAAATTTTTGCTCAAGATTTTTTGACCTTTGGTGTTACTGCTCTGATTGCATAGAGGTCTATTCGGTCAGAGTAGTAGTGCCAAAGGGCGGAAAATATTGAGTGAAAATGTTAATATAATTATGGTCACCTACTTAAGTCTTGATGAATACATATTGATTGATCCACGTCGTTATTATGTCGAACAATATCATCGACAATCCAATAATCAATGGATTTTAAGTAGCCATGAAAATACAGAGTCTGTGGTAATATTCAAAAGCATTGATTTTAGATGTGAATTGATTGATTTATACGAAGATGTGATTTTTGATCCTCAATAAATTACCCCATACATTTCACACTATTGGAAATACAATTATGGATATACATATCGAACACAACCCATCCCCTGCCAAATTGGATGTCATTGGTGTTTATGACTGGCAGGTTTGGAAAAAAGAAGTCTCGACTTTTCCCTGGACTTATAAAAGAAAGGAAACCTGTTACATTATTCGAGGAGAAGCCACAATCACTCCTGATGATGGGGAATCTTTCAAGTTAAAGAGAGGTGATTTGTTGACTTTTCCTGCGGGGTTCTCTGCGACATGGGAGATAACGAAAGACATTCAGAAACACTACATTATTGAATAATGTCACGACAATTACTGGTTTGCACTCATCAACGCCTATCTAAAGCCTCTTGTCACAGTCGTGGTAGCGTTGCAATTGCAGAAGCATTAGAAAAAGAAATTCACCGACAAAATCTTAGCATTTCCGTTGAACGTATTACTTGCTTCGGTCATTGTGAAGAAGGCGTTAATGTCCGCTTGGTCGGCGGAAAATTCTGGCATCATGTGACACCTCCTGATGTCAGCGCTTTATTAGAGCAAGTTATAAGCATGACAGATTAATTCATCTTCCCCATTTTCATGAAATCATCTGATAATAAATATTTTGCGGGTGATTGGCGTCTGCAAAAAAGTACCAACGCTCAAACAACAAACCAATATATTGAATCAACACGGCTGCCAATAAAATATTTTGATCATTAAAATAGAAATTGGAAATTAACAGCAACAAAGGCAAAATAAAGCCCATTACAATAAAAATCCATTTGACCGAGTGTACAAAACTCTCTTTTTTACCGTGAAAATATTCTCTGGTGTTGAATGACCCACCCATTGATCCCTGACTGATTTGTTTTATTTGGCTATGCCGAATACCGATGGCCGTCTGCACCGTTGATTTAGGTCGTAAGTTTTTGTTTCTAAGCAATGAAAATAATCGAAAAATAAATGCGATAATAATCAAAGCGATGGACCAACCTGTGTAAAAATTCAATAATCCTGGAGCAAATTCTGAGGCGATGGCAGCCGCTAATGTAAAGCCTGATGCAACACCAATTAAGGTATAATTAATTACAGTTAAGGGCGAATGCCATTCTTGCAGAAATCTGATCGAAGCATAAATCATTCCAGTAGAAACATAGAGAGAAAAAGTCATTAAAGTGGCAATAAATCCCACAATAAGGGAAATATTGATGGGTATTTCACCCACATTAAATAATGTCGCATTTAAATCAAAATGGTAAATACAACCATACACAAAAATAAAGAACATACTGATGGGCAACACAATGACTTCACGGGATAACCATGAAGTTCGCCATTGAGTGGCAGACCGCCAAGCTCTCTCGGGATGCCCCAAATGAAAAAATGAGGCAATCAACCCCAATACCAACAATCCCAATGAAACCATACTTGCTTTGCTAAAATATTCAATATAGACCTGTGTTTGCAAAACTTTAAGTATTGAATAAACCTGCTCGGTATAGAGTGCTAAAAAAAGTCCTTGCCCCAAACCAATTAAAGTGGTCAAAAAAATAACAGAGAATGCGGGATGCATATTTTTTCCTTATTTTTATAATTCTTTTTTAAAATACAACAACAACGGTTTACATCTTTTAGATTTTGCTTCAGTTCAAGGCATTTTCGCACGGAGAATGGGGCATATGTTATATGTGGCCATTTGAGTACAAAAATAATGCCAAAATAAAAGCAAAAAATGAATGGTGTGAACAGTTATTTTTACCAACTTGTTACATCATCTAATGATGGATCATCAAAATCTGGTTGAGGTAATTGCTCTTCTTTTTTCAGTGGATTATCTGCTCTAACCAGCTCATCATGATGAATGGTTAATGATGTTTTTCTTCTGGGTAAATAATGATTGGCGGGCTTAGTTCCCCATTCAGGCATTAACTGATAGCCACCTTGTTCACGAATTTTTTCTGAAACATCTGAGTCAGGGTCATGCACATCACCGAATAATCTGGCACTGGTTGGACAGGATAAAACACAAGAAGGTTTTCTTTCATCTTCAACAATACTTTGGTCATAAATTCGATCAACACACAGAGTACATTTCTTCATCACTTTTTGATGTTCGTCTAATTCACGAGCACCATAAGGACAAGCCCAAGAGCAATATTTACAACCGATACATTTATCATAATCAACCAGAACAATACCGTCCTCTTCTCGCTTATAACTGGCGCCAGTAGGACAAACAGGCACACAAGGTGGTTCTTCACAATGCAAACAAGATTTAGGGAAATGAACCATTTCGGTTTTTGGAAACTGTCCAATTTCAAAACTTTGTACACGATTAAAAAATGTACCTGTCGGGTCTTTGTCATAAGGTCTTTTATCAGATAAATAACCTGCAAGTCCCGAAGTATTCCATTCTTTACAGCTGGTCACACATGCATGACAGCCGACACAAACATTTAAATCAATAACCAATGCAAGCTGACTCATGATTTGCCTCCTTTTCCTGCCACATAAGTCAACCATTGACTGACTTTTCCCAAACCTTTAATCTTCTTAGGAAAATCAAACTGAGGTGATGTTTGCTCAGGTTCGTCAGCTTCTGCTTTGTAGATTCTTACTCGAACATCATACCAACCCGCTTGCCCCGTAACTGGGTCAGAATTTGACAAATGCTCGTCTCCAGGCAATTCTTCTGAAATTAAATGATTCAATAAAAAACCTTTTTGTGATTCATTACTCTGTTCCGACAAGCCCCATGAACCACGGGCCTTACCAATGGCATTCCAAGTCCAAACGGTCCCAGGCTCTACTGCTTCACTGTGCCGACACATACAACGAACCTTGCCATGCATTGACTCAACCCAAATCCAGTCGTCATTGGCAATGCCATTTTCCAGAGCGGTTTTACGATTAACATACAAATAATTATGACTGTGAATTTGTCGCAACCAAGCATTTTGTGAATCCCACGAATGATACATTGCCATGGGTCTTTGCGTCAGTGCATTGAGTGGATACTTTTGAGTATCCGTCAACTGAGTTTCCAACGGAGTATAATAAAATGGCAATGGATCAAAGTATGTCTCGACTCTTTCCCGTAAATGTTCAGGGGGTCGTCTTTCCCCATATTTGCCTTGCGCAGCCAATTTAAATTTTTGCAAAACTTCAGAATACAAATGGATGGTAATCGGTTCAACAAAGCGAGTTAAACGATGTCGTCTTGCCCATTTCAAATAACCTTGATTGAAATTACGCATGTATTGATACGAACGAGGCAATTCATAGTGATAGACACAATTATTTTTTTCGTACATCTCCCACTGTTGCGGATTAGGTTCACCCGTCATGAATTTTTCACCACTTTTACCTCGCCAACCCGCCAGAAAACCAATACCTGAGCCTGGCTCTGTTTCATGGTTGGTAATAAAATCTGGATAATCTCGATATTTACGCTTACCCTCTTTATCAACAAAGGCAGGTAGTTTTAATCGACTGCCTAGTTCTATCACCACTTCCTGAAATGGTTTGCATTCTCCTGATGGAGGTAAAACGGGAATTCTAACGGAGTCAACAGGACCTTCAAATTCTGAAATTGGACGATCCAGCATTGACATAACATCATGACGCTCAAGATAAGTGGTATCAGGTAAGACCAAATCAGCATAGGCCACCATCTCAGATTGAAAAGCATCACAAACGATCAGAAAAGGAATTTTAAATTCTCCATTTTCATCTTTGTCATTCAGCATCTCGCGAACTTCTGTGGTATTCATTGAGGAGTTCCATGCCATATTTGCCATGAAAATTAACATGGTATCTATTTTATAGGGGTCACCTCGCCAGGCATTGGTGATGGCATTGTGCATTAAGCCATGCACAGACAATGGATGTTCCCATGAAAAAGCTTTATCCAATCTAACGGGCTGCCCATCATCATCGACAAATAAATCATCTGGATCCGCAGGCCACCCCAATGCCATTCCTGCCAATGGTGTATTAGGTTGAACACCTTCAGGACCTTTGGGTGTTTTTGCACAAGGTGGAATGGGGCGAGGAAAAGGGGCTTTATGACGAAAACCACCAGGCTTATCAATTGTTCCTAATAATGTCATTAAAATAGAGAGCGACCTGATGGTATGAAAGCCGTTGGAGTGTGCGGCTAAACCACGCATCGCATGAAATGCAACAGGATTTCCTGTCACCGTTTCATGGTCTTTTCCCCAAGTATCTGTCCACTCAATTGGCAATTCTATTTGATAATCTCGGGCAGTAATACCCATTTCATGAGCCAGTCTTTTGATGGTATCCGCAGGTATTCCCGTGATACTTTCTGCCCATTCAGGGGTATATTCTTTAACCCGATCAACCAGTAATTGAAAACTTGGCTTAACTGTTTTGCCATCTTCCATGGTGAATTCACCCAAAAGAAAGGGGTCAATATTCTCAGTATGGGTTTTAACGGCTTTGTTGGTTTGTCGATCCCACCACAATTTATCTTGAGGATCAAAGCATTTGCCTTCTTGGGCTTCTTCTTCACGTCGAACAAATAATCCGTCTTGATCACTTTCAGCATCCGTATCAACCAATTCAGCCGCATTGGTGTATTGCACTAAAAAATCACGGTCGTATAAACCCAACTCAATAATTTCGTGAATAAGCGCCAATAATAAAGCACCATCAGTACCTGGTTTGATAGGCACCCATTCATCAGCAACGGCCGAATAACCCGTTCTAACTGGATTAATAGAAATAAAGCGACCACCTGATCGTTTATATTTTGACAAGGCTATTTTTAAAGGATTGGAATGATGGTCTTCTGCAGTGCCGAACATGATAAACAAACGAGCTCTTTCAAGGTCAGGCCCACCAAACTCCCAAAATGAACCACCAATGGTATAGATCATTCCAGCAGCCATGTTGACCGAACAAAAGCCACCATGTGCGGCATAATTGGGGGTGCCAAATTGTTTGGCAAATAACCCTGTTAATGCTTGCATTTGGTCTCGCCCCGTAAATAATGCAAACTTTTTAGGATCGGTTTCACGTATTTTTGCAAGCCGAGCTTCCATTATTTCAAAAGCTTTTTCCCAACTGATTTCTTCAAATTCATTGAGACCTCTTTCAGCACCTTTTTTACGCAATAAGGGTTTATTCAGACGTGCAGGTGAATATTGCTTCATAATACCCGAAGCCCCTTTTGCACACATCACACCTTTGTTTAAGGGGTGTTCAGGATTACCCTGAATATATTTGACTTCACCATTTTTTAAAGTAACCCGAATACCACATCGACAGGCACACATATAACACGTGGTGGTTTTTGTTTCGATGTGTTCATTGTCTTCTTTGTGGGTTGGATTTTGCATTATATTTCTCTATTTTTATTATTGTTTTTCCAATATTTTCGCCAAACCAAAAAGTAGAACGAAGAAGGTATGCCCATCATAAATAGTATTTAGATAAGATATTTTATTCAACTTAGGGAAAGTGAAATAAATAAATGTCCAAATTGAGCAAGATTTTTGTTCACCTTTGAAGCGCAAAAAAGGTGGACAAAAAAACAAGTAAGTTGGATGTTTATTTATTGCGCGTTACCTTAGATGACTCAAAATTAACTTTTACAATTTTCGAAGACATTTTGTTCGCAGGCAAGGCTCAAAAACAGATGCATAGTCGAATGATACAACTGTTTGAGTAACGTGGCCTGCTGACAAAAAATCAAAAATATAAAGGTTAATTTTGAATTGTCCCTGTGACCATAATTATTAAGAGGCTTCTGCCAGATCAGCTCTTAATTGGTGCATAGATTCTTTCAATTCACCCAAAATCATTTCTTTACTCAGTAAGGATTGTAATCCCATTTCTGCAGAAGAAAGTTCTGTTTTGATTTGAGTCAATTCATTCATCAGTTCATTTTTTTGTTTTTGCTCGTCTAAAAATAGATTTTTATGCTTATTCATTTGCTTCTGTAAAATATCCATTTTTTTATTATTTGCGGTCAATAACTGTTGTAAAGACAGATTTTCCTCTTGTTGTTTGTCATTATCTGCTTGATACATTTCAGACATTGACTGATTTTCTTCACGTTCTTGATCTAACATCACCATCATGCGCTTTTCAGAATCTTCTCTTTGATTGTCTAATTCTTCTTTTTGATTGTTTATTTCTTTTTCATGTTTTGAATTCAAATGCTGAATTAATGACTCCTGCTGTTCGCATAGTTTTTGTTTATCTATTCGATGATTTTTTTCTAGTGCAACTTGTTCTGTAACCAAATAAGATACTTGTTTTTTGAGTCGCTGTGTTGTCTGACAGTGTAAGTCTGACATTTTTATTTTCTGTGATTTCAAAGCCACTTGATGTTTGTCATAAATGACTTGTGCCTGCTGTAATTGCTGTTGCTGTAATTGCTCAATTTCATGTTTATAATTATTACGAGCAATGGTTCTTTCTTCCATCAATTTTGTTAATTGACTTTTAAGTTTTTTATTTTCTTCACTTATCTCATCAATTTTTTGATTCTTTTCAGCCAGTTCATTTGACTGCTGTGAAAATTTAGAGTCAATTTCTTGATAATTCCTAGTTAATGAAATCAGCTTATTTTCTTTATTCTGGCTTTCTGTTTTGATTGATTCCAACTGAGTGGAATATTGAGCCGTTGTTTCTTCAAAAATAATCTTATGGCTATTAACAGAATCGTTCATTTCTTTAGAAAGTTTATTGTATTTTTCTTCAATACCTTTCACGATATTGACTAAAAATTCATCTGAAGTGGTTGGAGCTTTCTCTTTGAGGGGTTGTATTTTACGCCAGGAATTAATGAGGAGATCGATAATTTCTATAGAACCACCGCCAACATAATCTCTTACATCATATCGACTCCAGTTATTTTTTTCTTCAGACAGGACGTTACAAGCTTCATATACTTTATTTGCTGTTGCAATATTATGGTTATCCATCATTGACCCCTTTATTATTTTTGTCTACATAACATCAATTTTATGCAACACATTTAAATAACACTAGGTTATGATTAAAAATAATTATGCGGTTAAGTTTTTCTCACTGATTAATTCAAGAGGACAATAACAATACTCTGCCAATGTCAGCCGTGTTGAGGAAATGGTCAAACGTTGCATAAAGTCATCTAAGTTTTTATTTTCAACTTGAGTCCAAACCACTTCTGACACTGCCAACATTCTGGGTAACGCCATGTATTCAACTTGTGATTCACTCGTCATAAATTCCGTCCAGACATTACCTTGCACTCCCAAAATATATTTTGCCTCCGCTTCATTTAATTCAGCAGGAACAGGATCATAGTTATAAACATTTTCCAAAGGAACCGCTCGATATGAATAATCAAAATAACACTGCCATGCAGGACACGTTACCGTGTAATTTTTAGATTTGGCGGCCTTAGCCGCCCATTGCTCTCCTCTCCATGACATAATCGTGGCATTTGTTGGACTATCATGACCACCCAACAAAATATCATCCCATGCCATCAGTGTTTTGTTATTTTGACTTAAAAAAGCATCCATTTCATGAACAAATTGGCTTTGCAAATCATCCCCATTTCTTAATTGGTGTTGCTTCATAAAATTGGCACAATCGGGACAATTATTCCAGAACCGTTGATCCACCTCATCTGCACCAATATGTACAATGGATTCGGGAAATAATTCAAATACCTCATCTAAAATATTTTTTAGAAAATGATAAGTCTCTTTTTTTCCCAGACAATAAACATTTTGATGATTATATAAATAAGGCTCTGTTAAGGATTGTGCTGCACCTGCACATTGATATTGAGGATAGGCAAATAAAGCAGCTTGAGAATGGCCAGGCATTTCTATTTCAGGAATAACACGAATATGCCTTGCTTTTGCATAATCAATTATTTCAACTATTTGTTGTTTGGTGTAAAAACCTCCATGCAATGCTTGAGCACAATCTTTTTGTTGAAAACTCAAATGCCTGGGATGCCAAACCTCCATATTATCTAAACGATAGGCAGTCAGATCAGTCAGCAATGGATATTTCTCAATTTCAATTCGCCAGCCTCCATCATCAACCAGATGCCAATGAAAAACATTAAATTTATACATTGCCAACAAATCAAGATATTTTTTAATGAAATCAACTGAAAAAAAATGCCGAGAAACATCCAAATGCATACCTCGCCAACTAAATCGTGGTTTATCTTCACATTGAAGACAAGGTATTTTCCATTCAATATTTGCGATTATTTTTTTAGATTCAATTTCTACAGGTAATAATTGCCGAAGCGTCATCAACCCATAAAATAATCCATTAATTTTTCTTGCTTTAACAAGAATGGCTTCAGGTTTTATTTCTAAATAATAACTTTCATCTCCTTGCAACTCAGATGATTCCTCCAAAACAAATTGGATAATATTGTTTTTTTTTGATAACGAAGACACATTATTTAAATTGAGCTGATAACCCAAGGCATTTGAAAAGGTTAAATTCAGAAAATTTGTTAATTGAATGAGCTCTGCATTAGATGGGTCAACTTTAAGATAAGTTTGTTTATTTAATGTAAAACAACCTGATAATAAAGTTAGTTTTGCTGGTTTGGGAATAATAGCTAACATGTTTGATTAGGCATTTAAATCAAATACTTTTCTTGAATGATTATCAAATCCCCATTTAGCCACATGAGTTTTATAATACTCTTCTTCCCCCTCAATGTGTGAACAATTAGGGTCCCATGGTAAATGTTTGGCAAGATAAGGGTATCCTGTCCTTACTCCTCGTAAAAAACCTTCGGGTCGATGAAATGCATCAATATCCTGACTTTTTACGTTATAAAAATAAGGTATCGAAAGCCCCTTTTTATACAATGCAAATGTGGTATCTATGTTAGTTAAGAAACAATTGTGACCAATATTATTTGACCATGCGCCTAATTGGGAAGTAATAATTCGCCATTTTTCAGGTTGTTCGTCAGGTATATTAAAAATATCCAGAGAAAAGCCAACCTTATTCAACTGAGCATTGCTGTTGATGATCATTTTAAACGTCTCAATAAAATCAGGTGGGCACGAAGGATCGGCTACAACATCAGAATCTGTGACAACATAATAACCTTCATTATTTTTATACTGATCGACATAACCACCAACCCATGCAGCAAAAGGACCGATATTTCGATTCAGTTTAATCAGATCAATATCTTTCGATAAAGTTTTATAAAAAGTCAATAAGGCAGGAAAAGAGGAATCATTATCAAGAATAATAATTTTAAATTGATCGGCATGAGTTTCAAGCCATTGTAATTGCAACTTTAAGGTAGTCACACGATTTCTATTATTAATAAAAACAGGTATTCGCATTCCTGTATCGATACTTGCATTCATTTGTTCACACTCCAAAGTTCATAAATATAATATATATTTATAGTCTTTAGAACGAAAAAAGCCACTGTCTTATAACAAGACAGTGGCTTTTTATACAGCTATGATGCTATTTATGAAGTTCTACGAGGATTTTTTCCTAACGCACCTGACCAGTTTTCTGGAAAAACTCTAGAGCGTCCACCATGATATGATTGATGAACGGTTGACTGGTCTTTAGAACAGTCAGAAAAACCTAAACAGATAAAAGCAGATGTCAATACAATATCGGCAACCAGCGCAACGCCAAAAATAAACCCATGTAACAGGAAGTTTTGTGCAACCCAAGCATGTATCGCCCCTTGATATTGAGTCGCAACCCAAATAGAACCGATCATTAATGCAACACCTGTTGCGCTAATAACATGAGATGTAACAGGACTTCTTAAACACAAACCACGTACATGTGAACATATTTTCATAAACTTCCTCGCTTTGATGGTTATTTAAGTAATTTGAGGTTTTTTATTATTAGCAATTTATTTGCCTTTATATCTCCTCATGTGATTAATCTTATCATCATATAAATAAAACTTTCAATAAAAAATATTCAGTAATTTTTTATATGCGCATTAATTTTATTAATACACATACAAACCA
>Ga0233448_1001575_pt1 | contig 18654 bp, 23 predicted proteins | sample SI_124_October20_2_FD_183015 | JGI IMG/M metagenome (GOLD analysis project Ga0233448, IMG submission 183015) | Seawater microbial communities from Saanich Inlet, British Columbia, Canada - SI_124_October2016_150_MG | ecosystem: Environmental > Aquatic > Marine > Inlet | place: Canada: British... | reverse complement strand
TGATAGGTTCGAAGCTACCATATACTTCCTTACGCATATTAGTGACTAACAATCTACCTGCTAGTAGCCCATAGTCAGGATGCTCAGGTGTTAACTTCTCACTCGCACTCTTAATAAGTGTCTGTTGGATAGCCACACTAGACATCTTATTAGCAATCTTTAGATGTGCGTTAAGTGCTACATCAGATACAGATACCTTAAGTCCCTCAGCACACTGGGTTAACATCATATGAATCTTATCATAGTCCAGTAGCTCTAGTGTACCATCTCTTTTCTTTACGTGTATATCTTTATTCATCTGCCACCTCAATAGTCAACATCTCTACGCCATCCTCTAGTATCTCTGAAGAGTAGGTAAGTCTGCCCTCATTATGTAACTGTACTGCATCCATAAATCCATTGTCATACTCAAGCTCAGATTGTCTCTTAATTAAGTACCAACTTAAGGTCGACATAACAATGTTATATAGAATAAAAGATTCAAGTGTCATCGTCATCAGCAAACTCCTTACGCTTACATATTAATTTATCTTCGAAAGCATCTAGTAATTCCCTAGTGCTCACCTCCAGGGTCTCACAGATGAGGCATTCATCATACCCCTCTGCTTCAATCCTCTCCTTAAGCTCTTCAAGTGTTAACATCTATCAGCTCCTTCAAGTACCATTGTGCTTTCTTTAAATCTTCTACACCGTTCTTAAACTTATAGCGACTGACATATTTAATGACGTTGCCTTCTAAGTAATTAAAATCCTGGTCAATAATAAAATCTATCACCTCAATATTCCCTTGCTTGTAGTGGTTAGGGTTTATGTTATCTGTTGTTTGTTCCTTGTCCATTCTTTTAACTCCTTGATTTCCTGTGTTGAAAATATCTTTATCTTATGCTTAGCACACCACTGTCGGTAGGTTATCTTACCTCCCTTACGTACCCTACTGTCAGGCTTAGGCATCAAGAAGATATATTCCTTAGCCTCAAACCTCAACTGTTCAGCGATAGCTTTATACTTAGCGGTATCACCTGGTCTAAAGAAACCTTTGACCTCGATGTAGTAGTCACCTCTTACGAAGTCAGGCATATAATTCTTACGCATAGTATATGCTACCTTATGTGGTTCATACTCCCAGTCCTTTTGTCCTAGTAACTGGTGACATTCCTTCTCTAGTTTACTTCTATACTTAGGCATCACTAGGCTCCAGCCTGTGGCGTGGAGAAGAACTCATCTGCATCCTCATCATTCTTAATTCTATTACCATCTTTATCTACTTCCATAACAGTAGGTGCTCTCGCTACCTCTACTAGAAACTTAGGTCCATTAGAATAGATGAAGGTACGTAGCTCAGGGTAACACTCGTGCTTGAAGGCACAGTAGCTACACCCTACAGGCAACTTCATATTACCTGACTTCCCATCAGCCACTGGTTCATAACATCTAGTAGGTGGTTTCTTTCCTGTCACTATAGCCTTAATCTTTTTGATTCTCTCTACGATTGAGAAGAAGTTTAGCTTAGTCCAGTACCATTTAGATTCATCAGCCATATCATACTTCAAGAATGTTAGATGTCCTGTTGTCTTATCCATCACCAACCACCCTACATCAGTAGTATTCTCAGCGTGTGCATACCCTTTGATTTGGTCTACATAACCGAAGGGGTCATCATTAACTAGACTACCGTCCTTAAACTTCTTGAAGCCGTAGCTTGAAGCTGACTTAACATCTGTCAGGACACCATCAATCTTACAGTCCATACTTCCTTTGATACCTGATACCTCTACCTTCTTCTGCTCATCTGTCACCTCGTGACCTGATAGCTTGACTAAGGCTAGTACCATCTCTTCAATTAGATGTCCATATAGGAACTTAATATATACGTGTGGCTGTAGTTCCTCTCCTTTATATCCATTGTATCCATACCACAACTGTCTGTCTTTCTTACCGATGTTAGACATACGTAGCTTACGTTTATCGAACTCGTGTGCTGTGATGTTGTTGATTAAAATTGACTTCATATTCTCACCGAAGTCCTGTATTACTTTCTCTACATCCACGCCTTCAGCTACCACCTTGGTATCCATCAGCTTATAGATGTCTTCTACTAGTGTGTCTGTGCCCAATTGCTACCTACCTTATATTCACCATCCAACGGACAGTTTAGTTTAAAATCTATACCAGCTCTGATGATACAATCAACGGCTAGTCTTCCGAACTGTTCTGCTTGTGTCTCTTTAACTTCTACCTGGAACTCATCGTGTACATTTAATACAAACTTATAGTCTATCTTATATGTAGAAGCGAACTTCTCTAGTAGTACCAGTGCTTGCTTCATAACGATAGCACCTGCTGATTGTAGCAGTACATTCAATGCTGAGTGAGATGACCTTATGTGGAGGTGTCTTCCATCGAGTCCTCTGAGCCACCCCTTTCCGCACTCTCCAGTAACTCTCTTTCGAAGTGCTCCAAGTGCAGGCGTATTAGCAAGGAAGTCTGCCTTAAGTTTCTTACCATCCTTAGGTCTTCCTCCGACAATTTCCCCAATCTTTCCGTCACCTCCTCCATATAAGAAAGCGTAGATGAAAGTCTTTGCCTGGTCTCTTGATTGAAGTCCTGCAGCCAATTGATTTGCTGTATGTATATCTCCATTTAATATCTCCTCTGTATACTCTTTATCATTCATATAGTGTGCTAGCATCCGTAACTCTAGACCACTAGCATCAATACCTACTAGACACTTACCTTCAGGTACAATCCATAACTCTCTACATTCCTCACCATAAGGGGAATAGATAGCAGGGACTTGTGCTAGGTTAGGTTTACTGTGTGTCATACGTCCTGTCACTGCACCACAGCTGTTGACCCTACCGTGTATCCTTCCATCATCTCCAACTGCTTCGAGCCAGGCTTTAACCATAGCTACACGCTTAGAGATAGTGAAGTATTCCATAATCATCTTAGCTTCAGGTATATCTACATTAGCTAACACCTTCTCATTCACAATCACTGAACCTTTATCTGTCCACTCAGTAGGTGACCAACCAAAGTGTTGAAGATAACGGGACACCTGTTGTCTACTGCCTAGGTTAAACTCAGGGAAGTCTATGTACCCCCAGTCACCATCGGTATCATAGTGTGCCCCTCTATCTAATTGTTTCTGATACCTCTTAGAGATAGTACCATCCTTACGATGACACTTATCTCCTGGGTGTACTAACGCTCGCCAAATAGGGAGGGGAATAAATACCTCACGCACTTCCAGTACAATCTCGTGAACTTTTTCTTTAAGTTCTGCCAATAATTCATATCCTTTTCTTTCATCAAATAATACTCCTGTTTGTTCTTGTTGGTAGATTATCTCAGCTACCTTATGTTCTAATTCTATACTCACTTCATCGAAGTCTTCAAGTTGCACCTCGAGTCTACGGTATAGGTCCTTTAATAATCTTACATCTTGTTGACAGTAGGCTAACATCTCAGGGTTGAAGGTCTCCCATCCTCCTTCATAGTCACCCTTTAAATTATGTATCCTCTCACCCCAACTCTTGAGGGAATGTCCACCCTCTAGTGAAGGATTGGCTAACCGAGAGAGGACAAGAGTGTCTCGTATACTAAAATCCCAAACGTCCCCACTAAGCCTACGCAGAACAGGGACATCAAAGCCAATCCCGTTGTGAGCAACAAGAACTCGTACGTCTTCCAGTATAAGCCAGTCTCTGAAGTCTTCATATGGTTTCTCTCCTATAAAATTATATACTGTTACATCATCATCTAACATAGCACAGATACAGTGTACCTTAGTTGCATCTAAGCCGTCAGTCTCAATATCGAAGTAACATCTCTTAGCGTCAGAAGAATGCTTCATTGTTACCTCCCTCCTTCAGCCTACCAGTATCCTTATCATAGATTAACTGACCTGCTTTACCAGTCAGACCACAGAATCTATTCTTAATTACCCTGAGTGTAGTGGTATTCCTATCCTTCTCATCATCTGCTTGTTGATTCCTCTCAAGTCCGATGACTATATCACTTAGCTGTGCGATTGCTGCAGAACCTCGAAGCTCTGAGAGGCTCACCTGTCCACCTTCTTCGTGTGCCTTACCCATAGGTCTCTTCAAGTGAGACACAAGGAACAAGCCTACGCCAGTCTCTTGTACTATCTTTCTTAGCTTAGTCATAATAGCATCGATAGCTTTACGCTCATCTTGTACACCTTCTTGACTAGATACTACAATAGATAGGTGGTCTAAGATAATCCACTTACAATCAAAGCTCTTGGCGTATGTCCTGATGACAGACAGTAGACTATCCTCTGACATACTACCGAAGTGGTCGTAGAAGAATACATTCTTATCTGCTACTGCCTTCTTCCATAGAGATTTCTTCTCTTCATCTGACAACATCTCTTCATACTTAGGTATATGGATAGGGAGGTTAGCTTCAATAGACATCAAGCCTTTGACACTCCTATCGATTGATTCCTCTAGGTGAATGATGGCTAGGTTATCATCTGTTACATTTAAGATGTGTGCTTCTAGCTCCTTCACTACACTAGACTTACCCATACCACTCCCTGAAGTGATGGTCACCAGTTCTTTCTGTCTGAATCCATAGGTTACTTCATTGAGGGCTTGCCACGGGTATAAGACAGTGACTAGGTCTGCATCTTTCTGTAGGTGCTCCCAAGTATCTTCACCTCTCACGATACCTGCAGGTGTGTAGCCTTTAGCATTCCACCAGGCTTCAGTGAAGTCCTTAATCCTGCCATTCATAAGCATATCACTAGCATCTTTCATAGGTAGTGTGACTAACCTTAGTTTGTTAGGACTAATCACGTCTCTCACTACCTTAATAGCTTCCTTACCTGCTTCATCTTGGTCAAAACATAATACAATATTATCGAATGACTCAATATAAGTTAGGTTATCTTTGATGTCACGTAGTGCACCACTGGCACCATTCTTCAGTGAGACTACAGCCCACTTACCATCAAACATTTCACTGACAGACATAGCATCTAGCTCACCTTCAGTGATAGTTAAATACTTACCTCCTTCCTTAAATATATTCTGTCCGAATAGACCTGCACCTTTATTGGTACCATTGATTCCGAACCCCTTTGTAGCTACATCTCTCTCCTTGTAGCCTAGGATATCACCAGTCTTACTATCAAAGTAAGGGTAGTAATGTTTGTTAATTTTACCATCTTCTCCGTGTGAAATTCTTACACCAAACTTGGCTGAGATTTTCCTGGAGATGTTTCTTTCGGGAATTGCACCACTGAAACCTTTGGTCTGTATAGGTAGCATATTATTGTAGTCCTCCTTGTAGTTGTCATCATAACTTCCATCTGTAGGTGGTTCCCAATGACCACAGCCAAAACAATGACCGTGACCATCAGAATACCTAGCCAGATTGTTCTTAGAACCGCACGCTAGGCACGGCTCGTGTTTCGTGAACTCTGACATAACAGTGTTATGCTGTTAAAAACTCTGAGATTTCCTCGTTGGCACCTTTATACCCAGGCTCGTGTTCATCTGCTACCTTGATGGCTGTCAAGTATGTCGCTACACCGTGTGTTGGGTGCTCGTTACCTGCCTTCCATAAGACCTGAACATCTGAACCTGAACCGAAGTCAGTACCGATAGACTCACCACTGACAGTCTGAATCATATTATCATCTAACTTATATTGAGTAGAGAATTTACGGATACGAATCTCTTTGCCTGTATCTTTATCAGTCACAGTACGGACCTTTACGCCCATATCTTCTAGGACCTTCACCTCTGCAGGTGCTAGACCTACAGTTAGAGTGTACTTACCAGTGTCCTCACCATTAAATTTCTCTGTTGAATCTAAGTACACATATTTAGCTACGCCTTTTGTAATCATCTTTATAGTTTTCCTTTAAAAATATGCCAATGTTTTTGACATATACCCTCTTAAAATAAGACACAAAACAGGCAGGGTTTACCTCTTAAGTGTCACCTTAGTCTTTAGTGTAGACCTAAAGTTGTTTACCTAAAGTGATAATCATAATCGTTATCACCTTAAGTCTAGAACCTTAGTTTCTTTGTTGGTACTATAGTAATATTATATCACATTTCCTTAGGTAAGTCAACAGTTTCTAAGTATTTATTTTCTGTCTCTACAAACTCCACTACATAAGGCTTAGACATAGAGATACAATAAGTACAGGTGTCTAAATACTCCTTAGTTTCAGGGTCTTTTCGTACTGACTCCCATTCATTTAATAGTTGGTCACAAACTCTACATCTCATTGTAATCTCTCCGCTTTAATTAACTCTAGTTTTTTAATCTTAATGTCCCTCTCAAGGCTCTGTATTTGCCATTCTAGGTACTCTAAATCTGTCCTTAAGGCAAACACCTCAGGTGTGACATAATCGAGCCTATATTCATCGTATATTAGTTCACCTCTAGATTCTAAATCTAGTACATAATTTCCTATTTTACTCATTATCTACTCCTTCATACGCTTCTAAATCAGCAATCGCTTCACTTACCATATCCTGTACATAGTGCATATCAATCATTCCCTCGCTACTGCCCTCCATCATACCGACAGCCCAATTCCACTGCTCCTCGGTATCAACTTCTGCTTGAAATTTATCAACCCAATCAATCATTAGCTCATCATCAGGTTCATATGTTTTCTGTAGTAGTTCAATTATTCTAGATACTTTCATCTAAATCCTCCTGTGGTGTTGGTGAGTGTCCTGTCCTAGCAACCTCCTCAATTTGTCTTTGACTGTAGCACCAGTCATTACTTAGGTACTCACTGAAGTTCTTATTCTCATCAGCCAACATATCTCTCTCCTCTATAAGACTAGAGATTTTACGGTATAGTCTATCTATTTGTTCTTGTGTTGTTTCTTCATTCATCTTTATTTCTCCTATTAAAATCCAATACTTCTTAATTCATCATTCATTTGCTCGGGTGTTAGGTCGTCATCGTCCCACTCTTGCACCCCACAATGCTCTTTACAGTCACTACATATGTCTGTATAGATTATCGTAGCACCACAGCAATCCGACACCTCTACCTGGTCCTCTACTTCATAGTCATTCATTATATTTTCTCCCTGTTACGGTCATAGTACTACAATCAATCACATAGACACCATTATCCCAGTTATCACAATCTAAATTCTTACATATACCCACACCTACTGACAAGTTACCGCCGAAGAAGTTACCGATATGTTGTATCAATCTAGCCTTTCCATATGCTGAATCGCCTAACCTATCACCCATTACCTCTCGTGTAGATTGTAGAAACCCCGCTATACTATCCTCGCCACCGTTCCAATGCACATAAATACCCACAGCCTGTTGACTAAATCTCTGTTGTTTATTGTCCCTTAGACATAATACTGCTCTATTTCCCATTATATTTTCTCCTTTTATTTTAATCCAGTAAAATCATATAGGCTTTAGGGTGATTTTCTCTGAACCAGTCTAAACCTTTTGAGTGTATATCCCATAAACCTAGTGCTTCAGCACCCATAAGGGTATCATACACTGCCAATGCTTCAGGGTCAAGCATAATACTGTCACCTCCAAATCTATTTTCTACCCTTTGTGGCTCTTTATCCATAATTGTGATATCAAATGGTACTTTAGTTTTATTTTTAGTTTTATTCTTTGTCATTTTATTTTATCCTTGTTAACTTTGTTAACTGTTGTTGTTGTTTTAATTTTATTATACTAGCATAACATTGTTATGTCAATGGATTAAATAAGATATATTCTTTATCTCTTTATTCCAACATTTACGACAATCACCACATTTACCATCATTTTCATAACTTTTGCAAGTAGCTTTCAACGGGTCTGTTGTGACTGTAGAGGTGTTATTATATACAGGTGGTTTATCATTGTCAACCATTGACCCGCTTAAACGTATAACGATGTTATGTGGTATTTTACCTCTATAATTTTTAATTAGTTGTGATTCTTTAGTCGGTAGCCAATGCATAATGTTTGGCGTATTCTTAACCACTTGTAGAATTTTATCTAGATGGTTAACACTCTGCAAATCCCCGCTATCGTGCCATCTAAACACGCCACTAGTTTTAATTTTCTTTTGGTTGTTTATGACGTATGACATAGACTCAACCCATTGGGGGTGCTTGATACTGTCTAGCCTTTTATATTGCACCTTAATAATATTAGGATATCTCTTATAGTTACCCTTTAAGGCATAACATTTGGAACAAACTGAACCCTTAACCTTTCTTAATTTTGCACCTTTGTGACAAGCATCTGCAGGGATTGAGTAACTCAAAGAAGGCATCTTTTCAGTGTCTGTAAAGCCTTTAACGATTGATAACGCCTGTTTAATTGTCTTGATGGGCGTGGTTAAATTGTTGATTAATTGCATAATATTTTATCCTGTTGTTGTTGTTTGTATAGTTGATATTATACAGCCTTAACATTATGTGTCAACTGTATAACAGTGTTATGTGTGATTATTTTTTAGCTTGTGCCTTCAATGCTTTAGCCTTAAGTTTAACACAGTGCTCTATAAAATATTGTTGTGTCTCTTTATCCCATTCACTGAATAACTGATCAAATGCGTCCTGGTCAAATGAATCATTATCATACTGGATAGTTAACACTGATTCACTATCACCTTCTGAATCACTACCGCCTTTCTTTGTTTGTTTCGGCTCTATGACTGGTGTTTGTCCTTTACCTAGTCCTTGCAATGATAAGCCAGTATTAGCTTTTGTCATTGCTCTATTGACTTGCACCTTAAGTGTTGCAGTGTCTTGATTATTATCTTTCAACCAGCACGCTATAGTTATGATTTTCTCATAGCCTTGTTTCCCCTGGTCAACTAGTGCTGTGATTCTAGATTGTGCACTACCACCTAGTTTATTGACCATTAGATAGATAGCTATAATCTCTCTCACTGGTCCTTGTAGTCCGCTCTGATTGTCTAGCTTGTTGTATAGGTCTAGGTCAATTAAGTCCATAGGTAGTTGCGTGGTGCTTGTAGTCTTTGTCTTTGTCTTTGTTGTTGTTGTCATAGTATTTTCTCTTATGTAGTTTAATAGTGACACTGTTGTATTTATACTACACTGGTGTGCCTTTCCCTGTGTATGCCTGTATTATATCAAAGTGCTACCAGTGTGTCAATAGATTGTGTGACTTTATTTTATCCCTGACATAGCAGTGTTATGTGGTATCACTATATATTTTCTGTGTGTCACCTGTGTGCTCTAGAGTGTGAATCACTAGCATACACCTTTGTATTCTGTCCTGTGTGTCACCTGTGTGTCACCTGTGTGTCACCTGCCTTTTGAGTCCTGTAGTGCCACCAGGGGGACCCAGAGACCCCACGCACACTACCGTGTGTAGCTCAAGTACAGATGGGAGAGGATTTGGGATATAACAGGGGAGGAAGATAGTTAATTAGTAGATATACTACATATAACGAGGGAGTACTAGATGTAGTGTTATCTGCGGTAAGGGACACTAGATGTAGTAGGGTATAACTTTATTTCACCTTAGCTATTGACTTTAGAGGGAAAGTATGGTATAATATTAGTATAGTAGTTCTTAAAGTTTACTACTAAAGATTCACCTGAAGAGCCTAACACTCAGACAACTCTTTAATCATCACCATTATGGTAACAGTAAAGTTTCATACCTAAAGTAATAAACTAAAGTGATAATCATTATAGTTATCAACGAAAGTAAAAACCTTAAGTAGGAACTTTATTTAACATTTATGTTCAATGTTAAGTTATCTAAGATTAGTCTTAAGTTAGGTTCTATTTTAGAACAGCTAGAAGGATTAGTCTATGAGACCTGATGATAAACGAAGATTAAATAAAGGTAACCCTAAGTTAGTTAAGGGTGTGTCTTTAAACCCTGCAGGGAGACCTAAGGGTAGTGTCAATAAATATACTGCCTTAAGTAGAGAGTTAATGTCTACTAAGGGACCAGAGATTGTAGAGAAGGTCATTGAGATGGCTTTAGAAGGTGACCGTACTTGTCTTAAGATGTGTATGGATAGAATCTTACCTACAACTAAAGCAGTAGAGTTAAGGTCTTCAGAAGGTAGCGGTAAGGTAGTCATCAATATTGGTGGTCTGGAAGCTAAGGTCATTGAGGCTGAAGAAGTAGCACCACTAGAGTATGCAGAAGGTGTCATCATTGAGGATACTCAGTTAGATGAGAAGGTAGTGAACATAGGTGGCTGAACTAGATGTTAAACTACACCCTGCACAGCTAGAGATATTTAACTCTACAGCTAGATTTAAAGTAGTATCAGCAGGAAGAAGATTTGGTAAGTCTAGGCTAGCAGCTTGGATACTAATCATTAAAGCTCTACAGTCTGAAGAGAAGGATGTATTCTATATTGGTCCTACCTTCCAACAGGCTAAAGATATTATGTGGGGTATGCTCAAGGAATTACTATTAGGTACTGACTTGATAGCTACCACACACGAGAATACAGCTACTATGACATTAGTCAACGGTAGGAAGATTAGTCTCAAAGGTTCAGATAGACCAGATACCCTAAGGGGTGTAGGTCTAGCTTACGTAGTTCTAGATGAGTATGCCTCTATGAAAGTAGAAGTATGGGAACAAATCATCAGACCTACACTAGCAGATGTAAAGGGTGGTGCTATGTTTATTGGTACCCCAGCAGGTAAGAACCACTTCTATGAGTTGTGGTTAGATGCTAATAAAGAAGAGAATGAAGATTGGGAAGCATTCCAATATAACTCTACAGACAATCCTTTGATTGACCCTGAAGAGATTGAGACTGCTAAGAATACTATGTCTACCCAAGCCTTCAGGCAGGAGTTCGAGGCTAGCTTTGTGTCATTTACTGGTGGTATCTTTAAGTCAGAATGGATTGTTACTGATGATGAAGAACCTGAAGATGGTAACTTCGTTATGGCAGTTGACCCAGCAGGTTATGAAAATGTGGAGAAGGAACGTGGTATTAAAGGCTCTAAATTGGATGAAACAGCAATTGCTATCGTTAAAATCGATGGTGACCATTGGTGGGTTAAATCTATACTTCACGGTCGTTGGTCCATTAAAGAGACCGCTAAGAAGATTTTATCGTCAGCTATTGACAATGAAGTCACGACTGTAGGTATTGAGGCAGGAGCACTTAAGAATGCTATCTTACCTTATCTAGAAGATGAGATGAGAGTACAAGGTAGATGGGTACCTATTACTGATGTAACTCACGGTGGTAAGAAGAAAGTAGATAGAATTACCTGGTCCTTACAAGGTAGACTAGAACACGGGAAGATTACATTTAATCCTGACCCTAGATACATTAAGGACTTAGAGACACAATTGATTGAGTTCCCTACTAGAGGAACACACGATGATATTATAGATGCCTTGTCTTATATAGACCAGGTGAGTGTTGCAGACTTTATGCACACTATTGAATTAGATGATGATTGGGAACCTTATGATGATGTTAGTGGATATTAATAACGATGAACTATAACGATGAAAGAGATTACCAAGCATTAGCTGGCTGGTTAGCTACGAGATTAGACCAATGGCGTAATCATAGAGATACTAACTACTTATCTAAGTGGGATGAATACTACCGTCTATGGAGAGGTATTTGGTCTACAGAAGACCAGGTACGTAAATCAGAGAAGTCTAGATTAATCTCTCCTGCACTACAACAAGCAGTAGAATCCTCAGTCGCAGAGATTGAAGAAGCTACATTCGGTAGGGGTAAGTGGTTCGATATTAAGGATGACCACTTAGATAAAGATAAGAAAGATGCGGAACTAATCCGTAACTTACTACAAGAAGACTTAGAGATGTCTGGAGCTAAAGATGCTCTATGTGAAGTATTCTTAAATGGTGCCATCTATGGTACTGGTATCGGTAAGATTATCACTGAAGAGAAGATTACTAGGAAGCCAGCTGAGGTTCCTGTAGAAGGAACATTAACTACAGCTAGAGAATTAACAGAAGAGACAAGTGTAGAAGTAAGGATAGAAGCTATCTCACCTAAGGAGTTCTTAATTGACCCTGCGGCTGAGTCTATCGATGAGGCATTAGGCGTAGCTCACGAGGTATATAAGCCACGTTATATTCTATCTGAAGGGATGGCTAAGGGTGTCTATAGAAATGTAGATATTGAGGCAGATACAAACATCGTACAGATAGGTTTCGACCCTGAGTATTCTACTAGAGATGCTGGTGACCAGATTAAGATTACTGAGTATTGGGGTAAGGTACCTAAGAAATTCTTAAACAAGAAAGAAGCTAATGATGACTTCGAGTATGATGAAGATGAACTAGTTGAAGCTGTAGTTACTATAGCTAATGACCAGTATGTCTTACGTGCTGAAGAGAATCCATTTATGATGGAAGATAGACCTTTCATTAGTTACCAACACGATTTAGTACCTAGTAAGTTCTGGGGTAGAGGTATCTGTGAGAAAGGATACAACCCTCAGAAAGCATTAGATGCAGAGATGAGAGCAAGAATCGATAACTTAGCCTTAACTACTACTCCTATGATGGCAGCAGATGCTACCCGTCTACCTAGAGGATTGAAGTTAGAGGTTAGACCTGGTAAGACTATCCTTACTAATGGTGACCCTAGACAGTCTATTATGCCTTTGACTCTAGGCTCTCCTAATCCTAATAATGATGCACAGGTCGCTCTACTACAGAATATGATTCAGATGGGCACTGGTTCTTCTGACTCTACTGCAGCTCCTGATAGAGCAACTAGCTCTGGTATGTCTATGATGCAATCAGCATCTATCAAAAGACAGAAGCGTACACTGATGAACTTCCAGAATACATTCTTAATCCCTATGATTAATAAGACTATGTGGAGAAAGATTCAATTTGATGTAGAGAGATATCCAGTATCAGACTATAAGTTTGTACCTTACTCTACTATGGGTATTATGGCTAAAGAATTAGAGATGCAACAGATGGTCTCTATGTTACAGTCAGTACCTAAAGACTCACCAGCCTTCAATATATTAATGTTGGCAGTATTCCAAAATTCAAGTATTCATAATAGAGACCAGTTAGTCAACGCTTTGATGGAAGGTATGAAGCCTAATCCTCAAGCACAGCAGATGCAACAGATGCAACAGCAGATGACTATGGAACAAGCTAAGGCTGACATTATGAAGACACAAGCTGAAGCACAAGAAGAACAAGCTAAGGCAATGCTACACGCAGCTAAAGCACAGCAAGAACAGCCTAATGATTTAGATATACAAGAACGCTTAGTTAAGCTACAGAAAGAACTAGGAGCTATGGATAAAGTAGCTGCTGAGACTGAGAATAAGAGAGCAGATACTATGCGTAAGATTCCTGAGATTGAACATCTTCAGTCAGAGACAAAACTAAACTATGCTAACGCATCACGTACACAGAGTGTTCAGTGATATCACAAGAAGATAATAAATTTTACCACGATAGATTATATCTAACAGAGCAGGACGGATGGAGAGACTTAGTTGCAGAACTAAAGAATCTTGAAGACGTTACTGGGCATCTAGATAGAGTGGAGAACGAGAAAGACCTTTGGTTCGCTAAGGGTCAGTTGTCAATCCTAAGACAAGTAATTGGATTAGAGGATACAACTAAAGCAGCGATGGAAGAATTAGACCTTTAGTCTAACCCCGTCATTTAATATAGAACCCCCATAATCCAGAAATGGACGGAGACCTAAGATATGAGTAATATAGTAGTAGAGGACACTGTAAGTCCTACAGAAGCAGCAACAACAAAAGAGCCAACAACAGACGTAATGACGGAGACATCACCAGAGGTAAATGCGGAAGCAACACCCGAGGAATATCAAGTACCTGATAAGTTTGCTGGTAAAAGCACAGAAGACATAATCAATAGTTATCAGAACCTCGAAAAGGAAATGGGACGTAAGTCTCAGGAAGTTGGAGAGTTAAGAAAGCTATCAGATAGTTTCCTGCAAGCTGAAGTAGCACGACAGTCACACCCTCCACAAGATAATTCCTCAGATATATATGAGGAACAAGGTACGGATTTCTACGATGACCCAGGTAAAGCGGTAAATCAAGCGATAGAGAACCACCCTAAGTTCCAGCAGTTCCAACAGTTCCAACAGGAGCAGGCACAGTCTGCTGCTAAGGTTCAGTTAGAACACACCCACCCTGATTTTGGTGACGTAGTAAAAGATACTAAGTTCCAAGATTGGGTTAAAGGTAGTCCGATTCGTATGCAGATGTTTCAAGCAGCGGACTCTTATAACTATGATGCAGCTAATGAGCTACTCTCTAATTGGAAGGACCGTTCTATGGTCTCGAAGACACAGGAAGTAACACAGCAGCAAGCAGTAGATAGAGAGTCTAAACTTAAAGTAGCTACTACAGAGTCTAGGAGTGCTTCGGGTTCAGCAGGAGGAAAGTCGTTCAGAAGAGCTGACCTAATCCGAATGAAAATGGAAGACCCTAACAAATATGAGTCACTTCAAGATGTAATCTATGAGGCTTATTCTAATGGAAGGGTCACTTAAATACTATGCTATTGTCCTCATTACATTTTGTAGTGGGGCGTAATCTAAAGGAGAATATAAAATGGCAAATATGACTAATGGTGCGTATCACGCATCGACAAACCCAGGCGCAGTTGGTGCATTCATTCCAGAAATCTGGTCTGATGAGGTAATTGCAACTTACAAAGGCAACCTAGTTGCTGCTAACCTAGTACGTAACATCAGCCACGCTGGTAAGAAAGGTGATTCAATTCACATTCCTACTCCTGGTCGTAGTACGGCTAACCAAAAAGTAATCAATACTGACGTAACTGCTAACACAGATAATGCTGGTACTGAGACTGTAACGATTGACCAACACTACGAATACTCAATGTATATTGAAGACTTCGCTGAGTTGCAAGCTCTTAACTCTATGCGTAAGTTCTACACGGACGATGCAGGTTTTGCTCTAGCTTCTAATGTTGATTCTAAAATCATCACAGACTTAGATGGTGCTTCTGCACTAACTGGTGGTAACTCAGTATTAACTGGTGTTACTAACTGGGATACTTCAATCCTAGCAGCTATCGAAGTGTTGAATGATAGTAACGTACCTGTAGATGGTCGTTCACTAATCGTGACACCTTCTTGTATGACTGCACTAATGTCAACTGACCGCTTTACAGAGCAACAGTTCATTGGTGATGGTAATGCAATCAAGACTGGTAAGATTGGTTCTATCTATGGTGTACCTGTATTTATGTCTACGCAAGTGGGCACAGGTTCAACAGAGAAAGCTTTCTTGTTCCAAAAGGATGCACACGTATTGGCTACACAACAGTCTATCCGTACGCAGACTCAGTACAAGCAAGAGAAACTAGCTGACTTATTTACTGCAGATACCATTTATGGTTCTAAAGTAGTTCGTCCTGGTTCAATCCAAGAATTAACTTCGTAGTAAGTTGATTTAACTCTAGCCCTTCTTCGGAGGGGCTTTTGTTAAGTTAATTAGTAGGAGGTGATTGTGAAGTTATCTAGAAGAAAGAGATTAGCATTAGCAGTATTAGCTATGCGTAGAAGATTAAAAACCCCATAGGAGTATAGAGAATGTCGATAGATAGAGGCTTTGGAATTGCCACAAGTTCCGTACTAGCGGATAGTTATGACTTAGATGCTTTAATATCAGATACAGAAGCAGCTAAAGTAGCAGCTCTAGCAGCTCAAGCAGCAGCAGAGACAGCAGAAACTGCTGTAGCAGCGGATTTAGCGTTAACTAACCAAGACACTTTAGATACAGCCGCTGACGTAGTGCTAACTAATGCTGACGTAGTTACAGCCGAAGCATCTAAAGTAGCCGCAGTGAATGCTCAGACAGCCGCAGAAGCAGCTTATGACTCCTTTGATGACCGCTACCTAGGTTCTAAGACAGCAGACCCTACCTTAGATAATGATGGCTCTGCCCTAATCACGGGTGCTTTATACTTCAATAGCTCTAGTAGTGTTATGAAAGTCTATAATGGCACTGCTTGGGTTGCTGCGTATGCTTCGTTAGCAGGTTCTTTACTTGTTGCCAATAACCTAAGTGATGTAGCCAGTGCTGCAACAGCACGTACTAACTTAGGTGTCCTGCCTCTAGCTGGTGGAGCCTTAACAGGTGCAGTAACTACTAACTCTACCTTTGATGGTCGTGATGTATCTGTAGATGGTGCTAAGTTAGATGGTATCGAAGCAGGTGCTACAGCAGACCAAACTGCTTCACAGATAACTGCTTTAGGTATTGCAGCTACTAGCGTTACAGGTAGTCAGGCTTCAGCTATAATAGCTAACACAGCTAAAGTAACTAACTCTACCTCTGCCTCAGACCTAACCTCTGGCACACTACCTGATGGTAGATTCCCAGCTACATTGCCAGCAATTAGCGGTGCTAACCTAACCAACATACCCACTGATATTGATGGGTTGAGTGATGGTTCAAGAGCAGGCACAAATTTAGGTTTAGGTGTATTAGCGGTAGATGGGACTACATCTGGCACTAATAATGTGGGAGTAGGGCAAAGTGCTTTAACCGCTACCTCAACAGGAGGTTGGAATACGAGTTTAGGCAACATAACTCTACTTAATAATATTAGCGGCTCTAATAACACTGCTATAGGTTACAAAGGATTGTGGTTTAACACAGCTAATAATAACACAGCTCTTGGTTTTTATTCACTAGCCTTAAACACTACAGGCACTAATAATACAGCGTCAGGTTATAGCTCCTTATATAGTTGCACCTCGGGGTCTAGTAATACGGGGTTAGGTGCGGAGTCTCTATTTGGTACGACCACAGGTACTAAGAACATTGGAGTAGGCTATGGTGCAGGGATGCACATCACTACTGGCTCTAACAACACTATAATTGGTGACTACGCTGGTACTACTACTCTAGCTGATACCGTAGTCATTGCAGCTGGTACTACTGAACGTATTAAAGTAGATGCTAGTGGCTTATCTATTAATGGTACAGCTTTCTCTACTGGTGGCTTAGGTAATGTTGTAGAAGATACTACACCTCAGTTAGGTGGTAACTTAGATACTCAAACATTCACAGTAGATGGTAGAGATGTATCTGTAGATGGTGCTAAGTTAGATGGTATAGCTACTTCAGCTAATAACTACACCCATCCAGCTAATCACGCTATTTCAGTTATTACAGGTTTACAAACAGCCTTAGATGGTAAGGTAGATGATTCTCAGGTTCTAACTGACGTACCTTCAGGTGCTGTGTTTACTGATACTACCTACTCTGTAGGTGATGGTGGCTTAACACAGATTAACTTTACTTCAGCTGATAATACTAAGTTAGATAATATTGAAGCCAATGCTACAGCAGACCAAACAGCAGGTGAGATTGAGGCTATTGTTAATCACGATAACCTTGTTGGCTTCGTAGCTGATGAACACATTGATTGGTCATTAACCAATGTAGCTAATATCCACGCTGATAACTATACAGATACTGTTTATGCTCACCCTACAGGTGCAGGTAATCTACACGTTCCAACAGCAGGTACAGTTGGTCAGGTATTGACTAACACTGCTAGTGGTACTGGTACTTGGCAGGATGCTGCTAGTGGAACGCCAGAGGGTACATCAATTTTATCTACGGGTGAAACTGGTGGTACTAAATATCTAAGAGAAGATGGTGACGGTACGAGTTCTTGGCAAGCAGTAGCAGGTGGTGGTATTGGTTCGTTCATTGATACATCTATTGCTATCTCTAGCGATGATACTGCCTTAGCTAATGATGATGGTACTGCTAATGACAATGTTGGCATAGGACTTAATTGTCTAGCAGCAGTTACTTCTGGTGCTGGAAATGTAGCTATTGGAGATGGAGCAAGTACAGCGGGTACTACTATTTCTGGCAATGTTTGTGTGGGTCAAAAAGCTGGTAGACTCCATACTGGTCACGGTTCTGTATTTATTGGTAAAGAAGCAGGAGAGACAGCTACTTCTACATCTTACTCAGTAGGTGTAGGTTATAGAGCATTAGAGGGAGATGTTACAACAAGACTTACTGGGTTATACAATATTGGCATCGGTTCACAGGCAGGTAAATTAATATCGAGTGGCACAGATAATATCGCTATAGGTAGAGAAGCTTTATTAAGTAATGCTACAACAATAACAGGCTCATACAACACAGGTATAGGCTACCAATCAGGCTACAACCTAAGCACAGGTCAATACAATGTACTGAGTGGTTATCAAGCTGGTTATGGTTTGACGGCAGGTTCTTATAATCTATGTCTAGGGTGGCAAGCTGGCGATAGTATAACATCAGCTAATTATAACATCTGTTTAGGAGGTAAGGCAGGTGCTGGTGTAGTAGCGGGCGCTAACAATGTTTTAGTCGGACACGAGTCAGCAAAGACTTACAACTTTAGCAATGTAACCGCAGTTGGCTTTCAAGCTGGTGAGTTAAATCAAGGCAGTGATAATGTATTTGTTGGGTATAAGGCAGGCAGGTCTGAAACAGCCTCCAATAAACTACATATAGCCAACAACTCTACTGAATCCCTAATCGAAGGTGACTTCTCAGCTAAGACTGTGAACATCAACGGTGCTTTAACGGTCAACGGTGCTGCGGTAGGTGGTGCTATGGAGTT